>JACXTT010000680.1_pt1 | contig 58022 bp, 47 predicted proteins | sample 9270951 | NCBI WGS metagenome assembly JACXTT01 (sample SAMN15532306, study PRJNA645909) | rock metagenome | isolation source: weathered quartz diorite | place: Puerto Rico | collected 2017-06-21
CCCTGTGATTCTTTAAGAGAAACCAAAAAGGATTCACCCTATTCGAATTGCTGCTCTCGCTCGCGATCATCGGCATAATTGCGGCCATTGCGATCCCGGCCCTCCTGGGCTAGCTCGAAAAGGTAAAGATACAACCCAGATCTACAATCTTTCCCAACACGGCGCCTTAACGATCCCGCGTGAATGACGATCTCCGCTCCATCAACGGCACCATTCCCACCACCGCTTCTGTGATCAATGGTGTCCTCCTCCTCTCCAACTTCCAGTACCCAGCGGCCAAGAACCCTTACGGCGGAACGGCTAACGCCTACGTCGTCGGTGCTCCTGGCGGCCCCGGCTCTGTCGGCCTCGTCGGTGATGACGCTTACACCGATCCTGCGACTGGAGCCACGGGCATCCACGCTGTGACCATCACTGGTCAGTACGTATCGGCCGGTGCGACCACCTCGACCGTCAAGGTCGTCGCCCTAGACTAGTCCTCAGCTGTTCACACTAAAGGCCTCCGAACCCTCGGAGGCCTTTTTTTCAGGTAATCAGATGTCCATTCTTTCCTCCCTTCGCCGACGCCTCCCTTGGTTCGCAGGCGCATTGACCCCCTGGGTCATCGCTTGGCTCCTGCTGGGCCTCCGTCAGGTGCCTTCCCTTGTGGAATCGCCACACCCCTTCCTCAAAGGGATGAAGCTCACCGGAGTGGTGCTTGAGGCGGTGCGGGAATGGGCCCTGCTCGCCCTATTCGCCTACTTGATCGTGGGGCTGTTGACGGCTCTGATCACCCTGACTTGGACAGGCATGGGCCAAAAGGAAGGTGGGCAGGTCGGAAGCCTCTCCTTTTGGGAGGGCACCCGGATCGGAGTGGCCACCCTCTTCTGGACCCATGGCGTTCTATTCCTCTGGGTTCCTGCAACCTTGGGGACCATCGCCGGTCTCAAGTCCCTGCCCGTCGGACTGGATTTGCTGTTGTTACTGGGCCTAGGAGCCCTGCTCATCCTTAGGTATTTCCCCCGACAGAGCCGGTGGTGGTACCTGCGCTGGGTCGGATGCCTTGTGACGCTTACCGGCCTACTTTACATTCCCCATGACGTATTCCGTCGCATGGCGCCCTCCTCGGCCTCCCTCTCCTCTAAGGACCGCCGACTGCTGGTGTTGGGCGTGGACTCCCTCCAAAAGACCCTCGTGGATCAGGCCTATCGGCGGGGAGGCGCCCCTGCGGGGGTCGAACCCGTGTGCGCCGTGCCAGCGACGCGAATGGCCTGGAACTCCCTGTTAGGGGGCAACCCGGATCTGATCCTGCGGGATATCCTCATGCCCTATCGGTCGGAGATCGATAACCCCGGTCGGCTGGCGCTGCTCGAATACGGCCGCGAAAAGGGCCTGCGGGTGGCCTTCGTCATCGACGATGCCCTGACGCCCACCTATGGGCTCCAGCCTACCTATTTCAGCGAAATCATGGAGCCTTCCGGCGGCTGGAAGCACTGGTTCAGCCTTGGGCTTGGACACACGTGGCCGATCTACTCCTGGGCCGAAAACTACTGCAACCCCGTCGAAACGAATAATCCCTGGTCGGACACTGAGGCCTTTTTCAGGGACGTGGGCCGCTCCGTCCAGCGGAACCACTGGACGAACGCCCACTTGTGCGAGCTGCACGAGCCCATCTTCTCCCGCTTCGCAGAGCTGCAGGAGCTCGGACGCTGGACCTGGCTTCTCCAATCCCCGAGCAATTTCATCTCCTACCAGACCTTCGAGTCGGCCCAGAAAGACCGGTTCCGAAAGGTCGGCAAATGGTCCGATCCGAAGGAACACTACCTCCTCAGGACCTTGACCATCCTTCGGGCGCTTCGCCCTCATCTGGATCAATGGACCCTCAAGTATCCGAGTCTTTCCGGCGTCCTAACCGCTGATCACGGTGAAACCCACGTCGAGATCACAGACGGTCAAGGACGCTTCCTCACCCACCTCCCCGGAGTACATGGATTCCTCTTGGATGCCGACAGCATCAGGGTGCCCATGTATCCCTTCGGCCAGACCAAACCCACCCTCGGACCCGGCTCGGTCTATTCCTGGTTCAATCTCAGGGACGATATCGGACGATGGGCCTCATCCAAGGAAGGGCCTCTCGAAATGACCGCGGATGAAAAGGGCTGGCTCATCCAGTCCCCCACGGTCCGGCCCACCCACCTCGAGGGATCGAGCCAAGCCAACGAAGAAGCTGATGAGCGGGGCATCCGCCCTGATAACTTGGCCTCGCTGGTCTTCCTGACTCCCATGGGCACCTGGTACGCCGAGGATCCACCCAAGGGGAAAGCGCCTTGGAAACTCTCCACGGCCCTCGCGAGGGGAGACCGTCTCATCACTTTCAATCCCATCGGGAAGGGGAAGCAGATGCGCACCGAATTCCAAGGGTATCGCCCTGTGGATTCTCATCCGGTGTCCGATGAGGACATGGCGAAGGAGGTCAGCTCTTTCCAAGGCCATGTGCCCAAACCTTGGACACCTCCCACCTCCCCTTGACGTCTTCGAACTCTGTCACAGAATTTGCTGCTATAGCCTGGATCAACTTCATCCCCCCCAGCCACCCAAGGAGGCCTCCCATGAAGCAACGCGGCTTTACCCTCATCGAACTCCTGCTCGTCGTCGCCATCATCGGCATTCTCGCCGGTGTGGCCATCCCGGCCCTCATCGGTCAGCGTGAACGCACCCGTAACACTGCCACGCAGGAACTCGCGAAGAGCGTCCAGGCCGAGATCGTGCATGAGAACAACTTCGGGCTCACGGGTGCTCAGATCATCGCCAACATCGTTCCCGGCGGCGGCGGCACAACGCCGGTAACCAACTTCACCTACCCCTCCTGCAAAAATGCCTTTGGTGGCGCGGTATCCCCTGTGATTGCCGGCGCTGCCGCCGCAGCGGGCACCGTCGGATTGGCGGCCGGAACGACGAAGGCTCCTGATGGAACCGATAAAACCACCATCGTGGTGACCTTTGTGACTACCTCCGGTGGCGTGGCTCAGGCTCCTCAGTCGATCATCGTGCCCCTCGATTAACGACCATCGAGCGATGCAGAAAAAAGCCCGGGTGACAGACCCGGGCTTTTTTCTGTCTGGTTTAAGGAGGGACAGGTCAGGCCTTAGGAGCTACCGACCGTTCGCAAGGCCGGAACATCCAACGCAGCCTCCAGCGCGTGGAAGAAGGCTGCGCTCAAAGCAAGCCATCTCATCTGTCGATCGAACGCTGAGAAAGCGGGCACCAAGCCCATCACCAAGGAGTGTCCGAAGGCTCTCCCCATTCGAAAACAGGTGATCCATGACGCGAATCATCGCCTTACGTGGATGGTCGATCAGCATGCGATTCAACGAGACCATTCCATCAGCGATGAACACCAAAGAATAAGGCCGACGCTTAAGCGTCGGCCTTATTACAGGAAGCATCGCCTCCTCAGGGAGGGGTGATCTCCCGCATGGTCTGATCGGTGTGGAAAATCCTTGGCGTCCCCCCCTTAGTCGGGTCGGACACCACGAGATCGTAGGTCAGTCCCCCGTTTCCAAGGGTAAGTAGGTAATTCATTTTGGAATTGCCCTGTACCTGGAAGGGTACGTTCGGCATGACCGTGCCCGTGCCGTCCGAGTTCCAAGAATAGGGACCGCCCGTACCGTAGGTGCCCGTCTCGCTCTTCTGGGTCTCCAGCATCATCTGAAGGGATTTGGCGTTGGCCTGGGCGTCGCCCTTCTTCTTCGCATCATCCCGAGCGCCGATCAAGGCGGGGATGGCCACAGCCCCCAAAATGGCGATGATACCCACCACCAATACGAGCTCAATCAGGGTGAAACCATTCCGACGATTCGGCTTCATAGAGTCCTCCGAAACTTAGAAATTTAAGCAAAAAGCGCTCCAGGACAATCCCAGAGGCCGCCGATCTTTTGAGACGACGACCCGGGAAAGGTGGGCAACCTTCAGCTCTTATCGAAGGCCTGCGCAAGATTGAAGATAGGCATGTACATGGCGACCACGATGAACCCGATGATGCCGCCGAGCACGGCGATCATGATGGGCTCCATCAGGCTCGTCAGCGCCGCCACCGCGTTATCGACTTCGTCTTCATAGAAGTCGGCCACCTTGGCCAGCATGGAATCCAAGGCGCCTGTGGCCTCACCCACCCCGACCATCTGAACCACCATCGGGGGGAATACCTTGGCCTCAGCTAGAGGGCCGCTGATGTTCCGGCCCTGTTCCACCGCATCCTTGGCCTTCAGGATCGCGTTTTGAATGACCATGTTGCCAGCGGTACGGGCCGTAATATCCATCCCCTCAAGGATGGGCACGCCCGAGCTCGTGAGGGTTCCGAGGGTGCGGCAGAAACGCGCGACGGCGACCTTCAGCAGCAAATCCCCCAGGACCGGGATCTTCAAGATGAGCGTATCGATCATGAGCTTTCCAGCGGGCGTCCGGTAGTACTGCCGGATACCCACGGTCACGACGATGCCCAGCAGAATTACCAGCCAACCATAGTGGATCAGGATATTGCTGAGGGCGATGCAGATCAGCGTGGGGAAGGGCAGCTTCGAGCCCAAACCCTCGTACATCGAGCTGAACACCGGGATCACCTTGATCATGATCACGCAGACCACGATGATGGCGATGCTGATGACCGCGATGGGGTAGGTCATGGCGCTCTTGACCTTGCCCTTCAGCTTCACAGCCTTTTCGATGTAGCCAGACAGGCGCTGGAGGATGGTGTCCAAGATACCGCCGGCCTCGCCGGCACCCACCATGTTCACAAAGAGATCGTCAAAGCACTTCGGATGTTTCGAAAGGGCCGCCTGCAGCGTCGTGCCCTTTTCCACGTCCAACCGGACAGCTTCAATGGTCTTGGCGAAATTCTTATCCTGCTGCTGGGCGCCGAGGATCTCGAGGCACTGCACCAGCGGCAAACCGGCGTCGATCATCACGCTGAACTGGCGGGTGAAGATGGCCAGATCCTTCGGGCTGACCTTACCGCCGAGCTTGGGGCCCTTGGATTCCTGGGCCTTAATGCTCATCAGCTCGATGCCATTACGCTTGAGGGTGATGGCTGCAGCGTCTTTGGAATCCGAAACCAGGACTCCTTCCTGCACCTCACCGAGCCGATTTTTGCCTTTCCATGCGAATGCGGGCATCTGGACCTCGTCGGGGCTTGGTGGTTGGCCCAAGGATAGGCCACAAAGGGACTGAAATCAAAAGATCAATGCACTAGGTGTATTTGATATTGGGGTTCCGACCACCCAATACGCTCCCGCCGGCCGGTTTGGCGGCGGCCGCGGCATTGGCTGGCGCATTCCCTACGGTGCCGGCCCCGCGGTTGATCAGCTCTCGGAGCTCGTCCATGTTGTTGGAGTAAGACATGGCCATGTCCTGGGTGATCTCGCCGCGAATCACGAGATCCGCCAGGCTCTGGTTGAAGGTCTGCATGCCGTACTTCATCTGGCCGGTCTGCATCATGCCGTAGATCTGGTGGATCTTGTCCTCGCGGATGAGGTTGCGGATGGCCGGGTTGGGGATCATCACCTCAAGAGCAAGCGCCCGGCCCTTGCCGCCGGCCTTGGGGATGAGACTTTGGCAGACGATGCCTTCCAGCACGAGGGAAAGCTGGGCCCGGATCTGGGCCTGCTGGTGGCTGGGGAACACGTCGATGATGCGGTTGATGGTCTGCACGGTGGAGTTGGTGTGCAGGGTGCCGAAGGTGAGGTGGCCCGTTTCCGCGATGGTGAGCGCGGATTCGATGGTCTCCAGGTCTCGCATTTCACCCACCAGCACCACGTCCGGATCCTGACGCAGGGCCGAACGGAGGGCCTTCTTGAAGCTGTGGGTGTCGGCGTGGATCTCCCGCTGGTTCACAAGGCAGCGCTTGTGCTTGTGCACGTATTCCACCGGATCCTCGATGGTGAGGATGTGGAGCGGCTCCTCGCTGTTGATCTTGTCCACCATGGCGGCGAGGGTCGTGGACTTGCCGGAACCCGTCACACCCGTCACCAGCACGAGGCCGCGGGGCTTGTCGCACAGGCTTTGGATAGCGGGCGGCAATCCCAGGGCTTCGAAGCTGCGAATGTTTTCTGGAATGGTACGGAAGACCGCCGCGGTGGCGCCCCGTTGATTGAAGACGTTGGCGCGGAAGCGGGCCACGCCCTGGAGGCCGAAGGAGAAGTCCACTTCGAGATCCTCTTCCAAGCGGTGCTTCTGCTGGTCGGTCATCACGCCGTAGCAGAGGAATCTCGTCTGGGCCGCATCCAAGGGAGGCAGCTTGAGGGGCACCATGCGGCCGTCGATGCGGATCTGCGGGCTCGTCTCGGTGGTGATGTGGAGATCGGTGCCGCCGTACTCCACCATGGTGCGGAGCAGCTGCTGAAGGGGGACGGGATAGCTGACGTTATCGTTCATGACGGCCTCAGAGCACGGTTTCGCGGCAGATTTCTTCGACAGTGGACATGCCCTCGATCACCTTTCGGATGCCCGAGCGACGCAGGGTGATCATGCCTTCCTTCACCGCCTGCTCCCGTAGTTCGATGGCAGAGGCACCCGTGAGGATCATGTCCTTCAGGGTTTCGCTCATCTCAAGCAGTTCGTAGAGGCCCACGCGGCCTTTATACCCGCGCTTGTTGCAGGTGTCGCAGCCGACGGGCTTGTAGAGCTGGATGCCCCGGCTGATCTCTTCCTGCGTGAAGCCCACCTTCAGCATGGCTTCGGGCGGCATGGGGTGATCTTCGGGCTGTTTGCAGGCGTTGCACAGGCGACGGGTCAAGCGCTGAGCGCAGATGATATTCACGGAGGTGGCGACCAAGAAGGGTTCCACGCCCATGTTCATGAGGCGGTTGATGGTGCTCGGCGCGTCGTTCGTGTGCAGCGTGCTGAGCACGAGGTGGCCCGTCAGCGAGGCCTTGATGGCGATTTCCGCCGTCTCGAAGTCGCGGATCTCACCGACGAGGATGATGTTGGGATCCTGCCGGAGGAAGGAGCGCAGGGCGGCGGCGAAATTGAGGCCGATCTGCTCCTTCATCTGCACCTGGTTGATGCCGGGGAAGTTGAACTCCACCGGATCCTCGGCCGTCATGATGTTCGTATCGGGCGTGTTGAGCTTAGCGATGGAGCTGTAGAGCGTGTTCGTCTTGCCCGATCCCGTCGGGCCGGTCACGAGCACCATGCCGTAGGGCTTGCTGATCTGGCGGTCCCAACGCTCGAGGCTCTCGGGCTCGAAACCGAGCTTGGTGAGATCGAGCATGAGCTTGTCGCTATCCAGCAACCGCAGCACGATCTTTTCACCGAAGAGGCAGGGCAGGATGGACACGCGGTAATCGATGACCTTCTGCTTGCCGCCCATGTTCACGCGCAGCTTGATGCGGCCGTCCTGGGGCAGGCGGCGCTCGGCGATGTTGAGCTTGGCGAGAATCTTCACGCGGCTCGTGAGGGGATCCTTCAGCTGCAGTTTGGGACGCATGACCTCCTGCAGCATGCCGTCGATGCGGAAGCGGATGCGGTAGGTCTTCTCGTAGGGTTCGATGTGAATGTCCGATGCACCGCGCTTGATGGCGTCGATGAGCACCATGTTCACGAGCTTCACGACCGGGGCATCCTCGGAGCTCTTGGCCAGGGAGGCGACGTTAATGCCGCCCTCCTCGTCCTCCATGGAGCTGTCGTATTCCGCATCCGCATCCAGCTCTTGCTGGAGCTGGTCGAGATCCAGCATTTCATCTTGCTCGTTAAAGGCACCCGCTGCGGCGGGTCCACCGGCGTCCTGAGCCGCAGCAGCCGCTCCCGTCTTGCCCCGAGTGCCCTGATCCTGTCGGAGCACCACGCCGCTGTCGCCGCCGTAGTAGCGGTCCACCGCACGGGCCAATCCCATCTCGGAGGACACCACCGGATCCACGTTGTAGCCCGTGTGGAAGCGCACATCGTCCATGGCGAAGATGTCCGTGGGATCGGACATGGCCAGCGTCAGCACGTTTCCGGTGCGCTGCAGGGGCAGCACCTTGTGGCGCTGGGCCAACTCGGCGGGGATGAGCGCGATCACGGAGGCGTCGATGGTGGGCCATTGATCGAGGTCTGCTGCGGGCACCCCGTACTGCATGCCCAAAAAGCTCACGATGTCCTGATCCGAGCAGAAGCCGTGGCGCACGACGATGCTGCCGAGCTTCCCCCCTTCCCGTCTCTGGATTTTGATCGCCTCATCCAGCTGCTCGTTTGTGATGAGCTGGGCTTTGACGAGCATCTCGCCGAGCTTGGTAGCCAATGGAGCCTCCGGAGGGGTGCTGCATGTTATCACCTCGGCAGATCCACTTTCTTACACAAGTCATGAACGGCTTGGAGTTTCCCGCTAAGATCCCTGCCATGACTAGGAGCCCCGCTCCTAGGGCCTTGGCCCCCGCCCTCGGCTCCGCCGATGCGGTCCTCATCCCAGGCGTCGCAACGCTGCGTTCCCTCTCGCAAACCTGGAGCCGCCTACCACCCTCTGCTACGGTCGAATGGTGCCCACCCCCGAGACAGCTAGGCTTACGTTGGCCCGCCAATTGGTGCGGGACAAGGGGCTGTCGCGCAAAGATCTTGATCTGCTGCGGGAAATCCTTGATGTGGGCGCAGAGGATCTGGCGCCCATTCTAGGCGCCCAGGTCTCAGAGCCCCCCGATCTCATGGAGGGGTTAGAACCTCTTCGTAAGGAGCTGGGCCTCTTTCTCGCCTTCCTTAGCGCCTTCAACGCCCGTCGTCCCGGAGAGCTCCGCACGGCCATGGGGCCCGTGCTTCAAAACAGCCTTGCCCATCTGAGTCGGCAGGCTCGATTGGCCCATCGCGCCCTGCTCGAGCAGCGGGAAGAACCCGCATGGGTCCTCAAACTCCTGGATTTAGTCGCAGGTCTGAGAGCCTTAGCCCTGGCCCAAGGCAGCCAAATCGGAGCCGGCCTTCAGGAGCATTGGATGGGCTTCCTGATGGAGCATCAGGGCGCCTTCCGGGAAATCCTCGGCCACCTTCAAACCCAGCCTGGCGGCCCCGAGCACGTGGCCAAACTCAATACCTCCTTGAAGGCGCTCAACCGCGCTATTCAAAGTGGGGGCCGCATGCCCGAGGCGCTCCGCCGCTTCACGGAGCAGCTCCAAGCCACGCTTCCCGAAGAAACCCACGATCGCGTCGCGCCTTTGCTCCTGCTGGAACATGTGCTCGACAACCTCCGGCTGTCCCTCCTTCGCCCCCTAGACCGCGGCATGCATTGGCCAAGCGTCGAACAGGTGCGCGGCAGTCTGCTTTGGCTGTGGAACCACCTCGGCTGGCATTTGCCCCGCATCCAACGGGACGCCCTCTACCAGACGCTGGATCCTGAAAGCCGCCGGATGCTGCAGGACCTTCGCCGGCAGCGCCCCGAAGCCTTCCGCATCGTGGCCCGGGCCCTTGCCAGCCACCTCGCCGTGCTGGGTTTGCTGGAGCAGGAGACGAGCGCCACCACCCTCACCATGGAAGAGCGCTACGCCTCGGTGCCGCCCCTCCTGGTCGTGGAGTCCGAACTCGGACGGCTCGCGGAGCGGTGCTACCACCCCCAAGCTGCGGATCAGCTTCCGCCGGACGCGGAGGAGATTCAAAAGCTGCGGGCCTTCCTGCGCCAAGCGGTGCTCGGATTGCGCCAGGATCAGAGCACGGTGCGAAGCCTCCTCCAACAGGCCCTCGCAACTCAGGATTCCGACCACCTGGCCCAGGCCCTCGACAACCTCCGCCAACTCCTCGCCAGCCATCAAAAGCAGCTCATCGGAGATCTCGTCGGCCTCTTCAGCCCCGAACTGCGCAACCGGCTCTTCCCCGGCAGCCCCAGCGCCGTTGAAGAGGGCGACCGCCTTCGTCAGCGGCTTCAACGTCTCTTCGAGTTGCTTCGCCCCCTCCACGAACAGGTGCAAGTGCATCTGGAACTCCAGGATTGGGCCCGGCTCGCCCTCAGCCTCGCCATGTCGCAGCAGCATCTCCAATCCTTCCGCCGCAGCCCCGAATTCCCCCTGCTTCGAGCCAATGATCGGGAGGAGGCCGAACGGCTGATTCAGCAGCAATCCCGCCTGCTCGAAAATCCGCCGGAACTCCCCCGCGCCCTTCGGGAATGCCTGGATCTGCTCAACGAGTTCATGCGCTTCCTGGAGCTCTTCCTCCTCCGCATCAACGCCCGCCTGCCCCTCATCCGACACGATCTGAACATCGGCCGAGAGGCCCTCCGTCTCGTGGCCCAGCTTCAGGAGGAAGCATCCGGCCCCGAACACACGCGCATTGCCCATCGCCTCATCCAAACGGCCAAGCGCCTCGGTGTGCGGGACCCGCAGGGGCTCCAATTGCTCAAGCGCTGGGTGCGGGCCGAACGCAGCACCAAGGACACGGCACAGCCTCTCGAACAGCTCTCCAAGCACCTTGAACGCCTTTCTTCCCGCCTCGAAGCGGCCCTCGAATAACCCATGACTCTCCAGAGCTCACGCGCCGGGGCCGAAAAGCCTCCCATGGCAGACATGATCTGGGTCGAAGCCCATCCCGATCCCTCTGCCCAGGGTCTGCGACAAGCCCTGGAGGCCCAGGGCTACCGTTTCGGTGCCAACGGATCCACAGCGATCATCATCGCCACCAAACCCGACGCCTTCCTCATCCCGCCGAATGCCATGGAAGTGCTCTGGTGGGTGCGCGAGGCCACACCGGAAGAAGTGAGCAAGGTGCTTTCCCTTCGCCCGGGCTGGGTGCTGCGTCATTCCCAGCGGAGCGAATTGGCCTTGGAGGTCGTCCAGCGCCTGCGCACCCGCGATCTCGGAAGCGAGGGCTGGGTGCGCAAGATGCTGCACCAGGCCTCCATGGAGGAGCTGCTTCGCCTGACCCTGCTGCGCGCCATGGACCGCTCAGGTGCCGCAGGCGGCGCCGTGTGGGTACGCCATGGCGATATGTACTTCCAGCGCGTGGGCGATGCGAGCTTCCCCCAGGCACCCCTCTCCCTTGAAGAGGCCGAGATCTGGTCCAAAGAAGGCCGCGCGGCCTTCCTCGCGCCGGAGGAGCGGTTGGGGCTCCTCGCGTTAAGAGGGGCCTTCGTGCCGCTCCCCCAAGTCATGAGCGATATGCGCGAAGTGGAATCGCTCCTCGTCAACGCCTGGCGCCTGGAAGAAAGCCGCGCCCTCAGCTTCCAGGACGATCTCACCGTCGCCCAAAACCGTCGGGCCCTGGAATCGGAGCTGCCCCGCCTCGTGCGCGAATCGGCCGCAAAGCGGGAAAGCCTGGCCCTCCTCTTCCTCGATGTGGACGATCTCAAGGCCGTCAACAGCACCCACGGCCATCCCGCAGGAAGCCACCTTCTGAAAGCCGTGGCCGATCGCGCCAAGCGGCTCATCCGCGCTCACGACCGCCTCTACCGTTACGGTGGCGACGAGTTCTGCATCCTCATGCCCGGCACCATCGCCGAGGGTGCCGTGAAGTTGGGCGAGCGCCTATTGCGCATCCTCGCGGACGAGCCTCTCCTTTTACCCGAGGGCCCCCTGCCGATCTCGCTGAGCATTGGAATCGCAGCCTTCCCCGCCCACGCCGATGGCGCGGAGCAGCTCTTGGCCATGGCAGACCAAGCCCTGCTCTCCGCGAAGCGCCACGGCAAGGGCCGCGTCGTCGTCGCAGAGTAAGGGCCCTTACTTCCGTTTCTTCTTTTTGCCGTTGCCGAAGACCTTCGTCAAAAAGCCTTCGCCATTGGCCTCTGGCACGGAGACTTTGGGGCCGAGGGTCGCATGCAGTGATTCCACCAGAGCGCGCTGCTCTTCCGTGAGCTTCTTGGGCACTTCCGCACGCAGATGGAGGTAGAGATCGCCACGCCCGCTCTGTTGAAGGCGCGGCACGCCGGCGTTCACCAGCTTCACGACGTGGTCCGACGGTGTCCCGGGCTGGAGCTTCACCTTATCCGCGCCATAGAGCGTCTCTAGTTCCAGGTTGCCACCCAGGGTAAGTAACGACCAAGGCACTTCCATGCGGCGGTGGAGATCCACGCCGTCGCGCTCGTAGTCGGGATCCTGTTCCACATCGAAGACCACGTAGAGATCGCCTGTGCGGCCACCGAAACGGCCCGCTTCGCCCTGACCCTGAAGCCGCACGCGCACACCGCGGTCCACACCTGCGGGGATGCGGAACTGCACCTTGGATTTGCGTTGCACTCGGCCTTGGCCCAGGCAGCTCTTGCAAGGGCTCGGAATGATGCGGCCCTTGCCTTCGCACTTGGGGCAGGCCACCGCCATTTGGAAAGGCCCCTGGCGCATGAAGGCCTGCCCTGTGCCGCGGCATTGTGAGCAAGTCTGAGGGCTCGTGCCTTTTTCGCAGCCGTTGCCATGGCAGGTGTCGCAGGACTCCAGGCGCGGCACGGTAAGCTCCATGGCCTCCTTGCCGAAGATGGCGTCCTTGAAGGAGAGCTTGAGGTTGTACTGCAGGTCGGAGCCACGCTCTTCGAAGGAGCCGCTCCTCCGGCGATTCCCCATAAGGTCGCCGAAGATGCCGCCCCCGAAGAAGCTGCCGAGGATGTCTTCGAAATCCGTGAACTGGCCGGGATCGAATTGGAAGCCGCCCGCCCCGCCCTGGCCCCCGAGTCCCGCGTGGCCGAACTGATCGTAGGTGCGGCGCTTGTCGGCGTCGGAGAGCACGCTATAGGCTTCCGCCGCTTCCTTGAACTTCTCTTCCGCAGCCTTATCCCCGGGGTTCTGATCCGGGTGATATTGCATGGCCAGCTTGCGGTAGGCCTTCTTGATCTCATCGGTGGACGCCTCTTTGGAGACGCTCAGAACTTCGTAGTAGTCGCGTTTCATAGCCCTTTAGAATAACGGGCCAGGGCCCCTTCACTCCAGGCTTCAGGCAAAGCAAAGGGGCGCCTCGGCGCCCCTTTGAGCTTCTAAAACTGGCTTTAGTTGGCCTTGTCCTCGCCGTCCTGGCCTTCCAGGCTGGCCATCATGGCCTCGGAGGCCGCCAGCACCGCATCGGTGAGCAGGTTCTGGGCATCGAGCAGCTGCCCCTCGACCCCCCGCACCCCTTCGCTGTCCTGAGCCGCCACGGCCTGGCGAGCCCGACCGAGCACATCCCGAACAAAGGCCTGCTGCTCCTCGTTGAGATACTTGCCGCATTCGGCGAAGCTCTTGTCGCAGCTGAAGATGAGGCCTTCGGCAGAGGCGATGTACTTCATAGCGTCCCGCTTGGCCTTATCCTGCTCCTGGTTGGAGAGGGCCTCGCGGATCATGCGCTGGATCTCCAGTTCGGAGAGGCCGGAGCTCGGACGGATGCTCATGCTTTGCTCGAGGCCCGTCATCAGATCCTTCGCGCTCACCTTCACGATGCCGTTGGAATCGATGTCGAAGGCAACCTCGATCTGCGGCACGCCCTTGGGCAGCGGCGGCAGGTTGATGAGATCGAAACGGCCCAGGCTCTTATTGAACTCGGCCAGCTCGCGCTCACCCTGGAGCACGTGGATCTCCACGCGGCTCTGATTGTCCGTGACCGTCGTGAACACGCGACTGTCATGGGTCGGGATGGTGCAGTTGCGTTGGATGATCTTGACGAAACCGCCACCCTGAGTCTCGATGCCGATGGAGAGCGGCGTCACGTCGAGCAGCACCAGGTCCTTGATATCGCCCTTCAGCACGGCGCCCTGAATGGACGCGCCCGTGGCCACCACTTCATCGGGGTTGATGGAGCGGTTGGGCTCCTTGCCGAAGAAATCTTTCACCCGTCGCTGCACGAGGGGCATGCGCGTCTGGCCGCCGACGAGGATCACTTCGTCGATCGTCTCAGGCTTGCGGCCGGCGTGGTCGAGGGCGTCGCGGATGGGGCCCATGGTGCGCTCCACAAGGCCGCGGACCATGTCTTCCAGCTCCTCACGGGTGAGCGTCGCTTCGAGGTGCAACGGGCCTGCAGGACCCTGGGCAATGAAGGGGAGGCGGATATCCACCTTATCGAGGGTGGAGAGTTCGCACTTGGCTTTTTCGCTGGCCTCCTTCAAGCGCTGCAAGGCCATGCGGTCGCCGGTGAGGTTCACGCCCGTCTTCTCGTTGAAGAGCTTCACCAGCCAATCCTGAATGGCGAGGTCGAAGTCTTCGCCGCCGAGGAAGGTATCGCCGCTCGTCGCCAGCACTTCGAACACGCCGTCGTTCATATCCATGAGCGTGAAGTCGAAGGTGCCACCGCCGAGGTCGTAGATGGCCAGCGTTTGGCGGAGACCGGACTTGTTGAACCCGTAAGCGAGCGCGGCCGCCGTGGGCTCGTTGATGATGCGCTGCACATTGAGGCCCGCGATCTTGCCGGCATCCTTCGTCGCCTGGCGCTGGGCGTCGTCGAAGTAGGCGGGCACCGTGATCACGGCATCGGTGACTTCCTCATGCAGGAAAGCTTCCGCCGCCTGTTTCAAGGTGCGCAGCACGATGGCGCTCACTTCAGGTGGTGCGTAATCGCGCTCGCCTACACGCAGCCAGGCATCACCATTAGGAGCCGCCACCACGGGGAAGGGCAGCCGATTGAGGGCTTCTTGCACGCGGTTGGCGGCGAAGCGCTGGCCGATGAGGCGCTTCACGGCGAAGAGGGTGCGTTGGGGGTTGGTGACGGCCTGGCGCTTCGCGATATGCCCGACGAGCACATCTCCCTTGTCCGTGAATGCCACCACTGAAGGCGTGGTACGGCTGCCTTCCCGGTTGGGAATCACGCGGGCGTCCCCACCCTCCATGACGCAGACGCAGGAGTTGGTGGTCCCGAGGTCGATCCCAATCAGCTTGCCTGCCATGTGGCCTCCGTCTTACAGATGAGAGCAGCCTTCCCGATCATGACGCGGATCCTTCTCCAGGGGCGCGGTTCACCACCACGCGCGCGGGCCGGAGCAAGGCATCCCGGAGTTTGAAGCCCTTCTCGTACACCGCGGCGACCGACCCATCCGGAAGATCGGGATTGGTCATGGTCGTGAGAGCTTCGGAAGTCAGCGCGTCAAAGGGATCGCCGAGCTGCAGCGTGATCGGCTCCGCCCCCAAGCGACGCAGCGCATCGTAGAACTGCTTATGGATGAGCTCGATGCCGTTGCGGAAACTCTCCATATCCGTGTACGTGGCATCCAGGCTGCGCTCAAGGTTGTCGAGCACGGGCAGGATCTCGCCGAGCACGCGGCGCTCGTTCTGCTCCACCGCAAGGGAGATATCCCGGTTGGCGCGGTTGCGGAAGTTGTTGAAATCCGCCGCCAGACGCTTGTGCTGATCCATCAGCGCAGCTTCGCGGGTGATCAGTTCTTCCATCTGCTTCTCGGCCTGGCCCAAGGCCTCTTTGAAATCCTCTCCAAGGCCCGTCGTGGTCTCTTCATCCGTATCGTCGAAGGGCATCACTTCAAGGCTGATGCCGCCGTCTTCGCTCGAGATGCCGCCCTCTTCCATCAGCTCGCTGAGGTCTTCTCCGCCGTCAAAGGATTCGGCGTCGAGGTTCACAGTACGCCCCGCCTCGGAGGGAAGGGGCTCTCTAGGTTCCTGGGGATTCGGATGGTCCGTGGGCATGATGGATCACTATACGGCAAGAAGCGTGACTAACTTGGGACCTGAGAGGGTGTCTGCGAATTAGGCGACCCCGCGCAAGGGCGCCGGCGGAGCCAGGCAAGGAAGGCGAGGTTAAGCGTAGCGGGACTACGCGTGCCGAGCCTGACAACGCATGGCGACAGCCGTCGCCCTTGCCCGAAGGGACGGGCCCAGCCGCGTGACCCGCGTTGTTACGGCCCTTGGACGATGCCACCACATCGCCCTGCGGGCCGTGCCTAGCGTGATCACGCGGCTAGGCTCCGTCGCGGGGTCACCTAATTCGCAGACACCCTCTCAGCAGACCTTAACTTTGGCCCTGGCGACGTTCGACGGCCTCCCCCCACCAGCGCAAGCCCCCCAGCAGGCGGGCGTAATCCATGCGGAGGGGGCCCACCAGCGCGAAGGTCACGTAGCCCGAAGGCCCCAAATTGACGGTCCGCACCGCCGCTGAGAGGGGGAGGGAGGGCAGGATGGGATTCTCGCTACCGAGGAGCAGCTGCACGCCTCCGGAGGCCTGGGCTGCGAAATCGCCGAGGAGAGCCGCCAGGCGCTCGTGTTCCTCGAAAGCGGCCACCAAGGCCCGGAAACGGGCGAGGTCCTCGAACTCCGGAAAGCCCCCCAGCCGGTTCAAGCCCGCCACCACCAAGGAGGGTTCGGTTCCGTCGGGGCGCTCCAGGGTGAGGGTGAGCGCCGCCAAGCGGCGGTGCAGCGCCTCGCCCTCCGCCCGCCCCTCCTTCAGAGCCTCCAACACCTGACTCTGTAGCTGGGGTAAGGTCAGCCCCGCATAGTGCTCGGTGGCGAAGTTCCCAAGTTCGATCAGCGCCGTATCCGGAAGGTTTTGGACGTTATCGAGAACCCGGTGCTCCACCTCGCCCAGGGACCCCACCCATACCGCCACCACCTTGCGGGGCGGCAGGGGCACGAATTCCAGCCGCACCATGCGGCTCTCCCGCAGCTTGGGAGGCAGGGCCAAGCACACGCCCTGCATGGCCTCCGCGAGCACCCTGGAGGCATAGCGGGTCCACGCCTCCGGCTCCACATCCAGCCCATCCAAGGTCGGCGCGAGGGCCTGCTCCAACTCCATGGCGGGGGCCTGATGCAGGCTGGCCCAGCGCTCGATGTAGTAGCGCCAGGCCCGCTCGGTGGGGATGCGGCCCGCGGAGGTGTGAGGCTGGGTGACCAGATCCTCCTCCTCCAGATCCGAAAGCACGTTGCGGATGGTCGCGCTGGAGAGGGATTCCGGATACCGCTTGGCGAGCAGGCGGGACCCTACCGGCTCTCCTTCCTGCAGATAGGTTTCGACTAAGGTCTTGAGGACCGATGCGCCGCGGGGAGTCAGGGGAGGAAGGGTCATGGGAACAGGAGGCAAAGCCTAGGCATAATCATAGGCACCACAGTCCGCTCTTTGTCCCTCTGAGGAGACCCCCCATGCGTATCCGCCCCTCCCTCCACCTCCCCCTCGCGGGGCTGATGCTCGTGGCCCCGCTGGCCTGCAACAAGAAGAGCGAAGCCCAGCTGGCCGCCGAAGCCTCCGCCACCGCCGCCGAAGCCAAGGTCGCTGAGCTCCAGAAGCGCTTGGATGATGCCAAGACCGGCAAGGGCGCCGAGGGCGCCGATGCCGAAACCAAGGAGCACCTCACCAAGGGCCAGATGAAGTCCATCGAGCGCCAGCTGGCCGACGCCAAGAAGCGCGCCGAAGCCAAGAAGAAGGAAGCCGAAGAACTCTCCAAGGCTCCCGCTTCCGCCCCCAAGACTGAGGTGGTGGAGGTGCCCGTGGGCACGGCCCTCAACGTGAAGCTCGCGGGCGACCTGGCCACCGATAAGGTCCAAGCCGGCGATGCCTTCGAAGGCAGCCTGGATTCCGCCGTGGTTGTGGCGGGCAAGACCGTGTGGCCCGCGGGCTCCCGCGTGCGCGGCGTCATCGCCCAGAGCGTGGCCGCCGGCCGCCTCCAGAGCGGCCAGGGCGTCCTCGCCATCAAGCTGACTGAAGTCGCCGGCGAAGGCATCGAAACCGAGGCCTTTGCCGTGCACGGCAGCGCCACCGGCGAGCGCAACGCCAAGTTCATCGGCGGCGGCGCCCTGCTCGGCGCCCTGGCCGGCGTCCTCTCCGATAAGAAGCACCAGGGCGATCACGCTCTGGGCGGCGCCGCCATCGGCGCGGCCGCGGGCACCGGCCTGGCCGCCGCCACCGCGAACACCGTGATCAAGATCGAATCCGCCAACCCTGTGGCCTTCAAGCTGGCCGCGCCCGAGAAGATCACGATCAAAAAATAAGCAGTCACTTCTCTAACGAAAGAACGGCGCCACTAGGGCGCCGTTCTTTGCTTATCCAGAGGACTACTTCGCCTTGGGGAGCATCTGAACGTCTGTCACTTGGCTCGACTCCACCTCGAATTTTTGGAAATCCAGGCACTGGGTGGCGATGTCGACTCGGGTATGGCCAAAGAGGACTCGCGCCTCCAAGTGGGCCGACATCTGGGTTGGAAGCGTCACCTCCCCATTCACACGCTGGAAGTCCTGCGAGAAGGAAGCTCCTTCGGCGACGGTGGCCAGGATCCACCCCACGCGCACAGGTGCCATCAGACGAGCATCGAGGTGAACCGCATCCAGGCTTCCCTCTTCCAAATACAGCGTCCCGCCCAGCTTCGAGGCCATCTCCTCGCCCTTGCCGTGGGTCTTCACCCCGGCTCGTGGCTTGAAATCCAGGATGAGCGTCCGCACATTGCGGAACAATCCGCGACGAAGCGACGTGATCTCCAAAAATTTGAGGAGATCCCGCAACCCGACGGGGCGAAGACTGGATTCATTGGCGCTCTCAGCCTTCTCCGCCTCCTTCAGCACCCGGGCGTCCTCTTTCTTGGCCGCCTTCTCCGAGAGAGGTTCCCCATTCACCTTCACAAGCCGCTTGATGGTGGTGCCGTGAACAGGCGTGACCTCGTATTCCTTGGTCTCGGATTCGGTGATCTTCCCCTTCTCATCGAGCATGTGCTGCGTCGTGCGCTCGGTATAGCCATAGCGGTCCATTAGGGGCCGGGCGGCGATGGTCTTCGCCTCCAGCGCCTGCACCACCGAGTCCACGGAGGGCAAGGGCGTTTCAACGGCCGAGGTCGAATCCTGCGCCAAGAGAGGCATCGCAAGCACTAACGCGCATGTGAGGAAACGCATGCTGAACCTCCATTGAATCCATGGAGGGGATTCGAAATGAGCCCTTGGAGGTTTAGCTCTCCAATTCCTTCAACCGTTCCGCCTCATAGGCCGAACGCAGCGGCTCCACGATGGACTCGATCTGGCCCGCCATGAAGGCATCCAACTGGTGGATCGTGAGACCGATGCGGTGATCTGTGATGCGGCTTTGGGGGAAGTTGTAGGTGCGGATCTTCTCGCTGCGATCGCCGGAACCGACCTGGGATTTGCGCAGCGCGGCGTGTGCGGCATCGGCCTCATCCTGAGCCTTCTGCAACAGTCGCGAACGGAGCACGGTCATTGCCTTGGCCATGTTCTTGATCTGACTGCGCTCGTCCTGACAGCTCACCACCGTGTTGGTGGGAAGGTGCGTAAGGCGCACGGCGGAGTAGGTCGTATTCACGCTCTGACCGCCCTTGCCGCCAGAGCAGAAGGTGTCGATGCGGAGATCCTTCTGATGGATCTCGATATCGATCTCTTCGGCTTCGGGCATCACCGCCACGGTGGCGGCGGAGGTATGGATGCGACCCTGGGTTTCGGTCTTCGGCACGCGCTGCACGCGGTGCACGCCGGATTCGAAGCGGAAGAGGCTGTAGGCGCCATCGCCCTGGATTTCCGCCGTCGCTTCTTTCAAACCGCCCGCATCGGCTTCGCTCTCATCGAGCACAGACACTTTGAAACCGCGGCGCTCCGCAAAGCGCGTGTACATCCGGAAGAGCTCACCCGCGAAGAGCGCAGCTTCTTCGCCGCCCGTGCCCGCGCGGACTTCCAAAATGACGTTCTTGGAATCCTTCGGATCTTTGGGGATGAGCAGCTTGCGCAACTCCGCTTCGCCGGCGCCGATAGCCTCCTTCAGATCGGGGATTTCCATCTCCGCGAGTTCGCGTAGGTCCGCATCCATGCTCTTATCGCCAAGAACGGACTCGGCCTCGGCCAGTTGCTTCAGGCGCGTGCGCTGAGCCAGGTAGGCCTGCACCACCGGCTCCAGTTCGGAGCGCAGTCGAGTGAGTTCCCGCAACTTCTTGGGGTCCGACACGACGGCCGGATCCTGCAGCTGCGCCTCCACTTCCTGGAAGCGGGCTTCTACGGCTTCAAGCTGGTCGAGCATGGGTCCTCCCTGCGATTCCACACATGAAAAAAGACGGGCCGATAAATCGGCCCGTCTTTCGGATCAGGGGATCTAGGCTTCGGTCTTATCGGCCTTGGAGGGCATCGCCACCGGCTGGTGAGCGGCCTTCGTGGCCTCGATCTCGGCCTTCTTGTCGAACTTGCGCTGGAACTTCTCGACGCGACCGGCCGTATCCAGGAGCTTCTGCTTGCCAGTCCAATAGGGGTGGCAGTTGGAGCAGATTTCCACACGCAGCTCCTTCTTCGTTGAGCGGGTCTGGAACTCATTGCCGCACTGGCAGTGGGCGGTGAGAACGTGCAGTTCAGGATGGATTTCAGGCTTCATGGGGGCTCCTTTAGGGACCGACCGGATGGAACTCGGCCACGCGGCTTGTCCACAGCAAGGGGATTAGTCTATCGAAGGAGGCCTTACCGGGCAAGGGTTCTTTCCCAAAGAGAGGCCAGGAACCCGCGGGTGCCCATCCTCTATCCACCTTTCATCGCTTCAGTTAGCGGGATGCGGCTGGCGCGCCAGGCGGGCAGGAAGCCCCCCAGCAAGCCCATCACAAGGCTGAAGGCCACCCCCTGCAACATGAGCGCAGGTGTGATGGTGAAGGCGAAGCCCACATCCGAGAAAGTGTCGAAGCTCGTCGTTCCCGTTTGGATGCCGTTGGCGAAGAGGCTCAGCACCGCGCCCACCACGCCCCCGGCGCCGCAGAGGAGAATGGCTTCCCATTGAAAGCTGGCGAGGATGTCCCGCTGGCGGAAGCCGAGGGCCCGCAGCGTGCCGATCTCCTTCGTGCGGTTGGCCACCGCCGCAAACATGGTGTTCATGGCGCTGAAGATGGCGCCGCCGGTGAGGATCACGGTGATGAGGTTGCCCAGCACCGCGATGGGATCGCCGGCCTTGGTGAGTTCCTTGAAATAGACTCGCTCGGTGACCACTTCCAATTTGAGCCGCTTATCCTCGTCCACAGATTTGGTGAACTCGCCGATGCGGCCTGGATCTTGAAGCCGTGCCAGCAGCGTGGAGTAGCTATCCCGCTTGTAGGCCTGCATGAGGTCCGTCACGTCAGTCCAGATCTCGCTCTCCGCGCTGGAGCCGCCCGCCTCGAAGGCGCCGACGATATCCCAGGTGCGGCCGCCCATCTTCACCGTGCGACCCACTTCCAACCCGGGAAAGCGGCCCTGCATCTTGCGGGGAACCACCACCTCCGACACGCCGGGCCGGAACCAGCGGCCTTCCACCACCTTCGCCTGAGGCCTGAGATACAGCCCCATGGCCTCCATGCCGCGGATGGTGACATTGGTGTCGTCGCCATTGGTCTTCTGGAAGAGCTTCACCGCGACCACTTCGGCGGAGCAAAGGGGCTGACTCCCCTCCCGGAGGATGAAGGGGTGGACCTTCAGAATCCGCATGCGGTCCCGCTCGATGGAAGAGTTCAGCTCGAAGCGTGCGTTGGGCCGCATCACGATCACCTGATCGTCGCGTCCACTCGTCACGAAGGCCACGGATAGGCCCTGCGCGAGGCTCAGCACCACCACGAAGATGCCCACCACGAGGGCGATGGCGCCGGCGGTGCTGAAGGTGCCAACCTTGCGCTGCCAAAGCGAGCGGAGGTTGTAGCTGAGCGGCACGGGAAGGGCGAAGGCCGCATAGAGCAGCCAGCCCAAATAGGCGAGGAAGGGAAGGAGCAGCACCAAACCGATCACAGCGTCTTCAACCCTTCGGTGATGGGCTTGCGCGTGGCGGCGTAGGCCGGAATGAAGGTGGAGAGCACGCCCACGGCCAGACCAGTGCCCATGCAGAGCAGGATGGTGCGAGGCGCTACGGAGAAGTCAGCGAAGAAGGGCATGACATTGCCCATCACGCCGCGCACGGCACCGGCCACCATGACCGCCATTAGGGTGCCAATGAGGCCGCCGAGGGTCACCAAGAGAGCGCCTTCCGCCAATTGGATGGCCAGCACCTGCCCCGTGCGGAAGCCCATGGCGCGGAAGACCGCGATTTCCGTCGTCCGCTCGCGGATCACCATGGCCATGGTGCCCGCCGTGACGATGAGCACGGCCACCAGCACCGCCACGCTGATGCCCTGGATGATGGCGCTGATGTTGCCAAGCATCTTCACGAAGCTGAGGTTGAAGGCGTTCTCCGTCTCGCTCAGGGTCTCGGAAGCGCTATTGGTGTAGTGCCGATCGATTCGCTCGATGAGCTTGGGGATATCCTCCGGCCGCTTGAGGCGCAGCCAAAAGGTACCCACCCTGCCCTTCATGCGTGGCACCCCCTCTTCCAGCAGCTTGTAGTGGAAGTGCAGCACGTTCTCATCGCTCGGTTTCTTGGCCTTGAAGATGAGCCGGATCGTCAGACGAGGGTTGATGGGAAAGATGGTGCCAGTGAGCGGCACCACGTCGCCGACCTTCCATCCATTCTTCCTGGCCAGCTCCGCGCCCACGATGCAACCCGTGCCGTCGCGGGTGTACTCCTTCAGCTGGGCTTCCGTCACGCCGGCAGCGCCGAATTCTTCGCGAAAGATTTGAAACAACGTTTCTTCATCGCTGGCGAAGTTGGCGAAGAAATTGGAGGGATCCTTGTAGTAGCCGCCGAACCACTGGAGCGCGCAGATGTTCTCGACCTCTGGCTGTTGCTTCAAATAGGCTTCATAGCTCCTTGGGAGCACCTGAGTCAGTCCGCTCTTGTGGCGCACCACCAGACGATTGCTGGAGTTGGGGTTGTTGCTCATCGCATCCAGCGTCGTGAGCAGGCTCTGCAGCACCGTGATGAGGAAGACCGACACCGCCACCGTGCCGAGCACCAGCAGGGTGCGCAGCCAGCTGCGGGTCATACTCTTCCAGATCAGGCCGAGGAACTTCATTCCGCGCCTCCTGCGCGGAACCCCTTCGGGGCCATGCTGCGCACGGTGGCGCTTCGTTCCTGCGTCGCGCTCACCGATTCACCTCGACGGTGCGATCCAACACGCCCTTCTCCAGGTGGATCTGATGGCGGGCGTGATGCGCCGCCTTGGGATCGTGGGTCACCATCACGATGGTCTTGCCCATGTCCGCGTTGAGCCGTTCCATGAGGCCCAGCACTTCTTCAGCATTTTGATGATCGAGCGCGCCTGTGGGCTCGTCGGCGACGAGGAGATCGGGGTCGGTGACGATGGCGCGCGCGATGGCCACGCGCTGTTCCTGGCCTCCGCTCAGCTGGCGGGGGTAATTGAACATGCGGTCCGATAGGTTCACGAGGGAAAGCGCTTCTTCCACCCGCTCCCGCCGCTCGCGACGGGAAAGCCGCGTGAGCAGGAGGGGCAGCTCCACGTTCTCGAAGGCATTGAGCACGGGGACGAGGTTGTAGTTCTGGAAGATGAACCCGACGTGCGCATTGCGCCAGGACGCCAGCTCGTCGTCGTCCAGGTCGTTGAGCTCGAATCCGCAAATCTCCAGCGAACCTCCCGTGGGGCGGTCGATGCCGGCGATGAGGTTCAGTAGCGTCGTCTTTCCCGATCCTGAAGGTCCCATCAAGGCCACATAGCCGCCCTTAGCGATCTCCAAATCGATGCCCTTCAGCACGGGGATTTCGAGATCCTCGCGCCAATAGCTTTTGGCGATGTCGCGCAGGCGGATGATCGCCTCGCCTCCATCCATGTCCCCCACGCGCATAGCTGGCATGGTTAGACCTTCGCCTTGAGCTTGGCGCCCGCTTTGAGATTTTCGGGCGGAGCCACGATGAGCTTGGCGTCCTTGGCGATGCCGCTCACTTCGAGGCCGATGGGATTCTCGTGCAGGACGGCCACTTCTTTCTTCACCGCCAGCCCGTTCTCGGACACCCACGCGAAGCTCCGGCCTGTGAGGGGGTCCTTCTTCACCTGCTCGCGGCCCAACACCACCACGTCTTCGGTGAAGGGATCGCCGAGGAAGGTCACCTTGGCACCCATGTCGGGCACCAGCAGCTTGTCCTTGTCGACAAAGGCCACGCGCACAATGACGACGGCCTTTTGACGGTTGGAGCTGGGGTAGATCTCGCGCAGCTTACCCTTCAGCACCGCGCGCCCACCCAGCCCCTCCAGCGCATCCACCCGCACTTCGCAGGGCATGCCCTTGGCGAGCTTGGCAACGGAAGCTTCGCTCACTTCCACTTCCATCTCCAGCGTGTCGAAGTCTGCCATCACGAGAACGGCATTGATGGCATTTGCGCCGCCGGCGCTGCCCGGGGCCACGGTCTCGCCCACTTCGGAAAGCTTCTGAGTCACGATGCCGCTGAAGGGTGCGCGCAGCGTCATGCTTTCCATGAGCGCATCCTGGTACGCCAACTGAGCTTCCAACGTGCGCTTCTGGCTGCGCAGGCGGTCGACGTTGGATTGGTTCTCGATGCCTGCGGCGAGCAATTTCTCGCTGCGCTCCAAATCGAGGCGAGCCTGATCGAGCTGAGCCTTCACCTGATCGCGAGCCGCAGAAAGGTCAGGCGATTCCAAGCGCGCAAGTACCTGCCCCTTTCGCACTTTGGAACCTTCCTGCACGCCCAACCAGCTGACCCGGCCCAGCACCTTGGAACTCAAGGTGGCCCGGGTGCGCGCCACGATGTAACCGCTAGCCGTCACGAGGGGATTGCGTTCACCAGCCTTGAACACGGTCGGAGCCGAAGTGGCCACCACCACGGGCGCATTTTTGGAGGCGGCCATGCCGCCCACGACGACGACGCCGAGGAGGCCGAGCACCAGCCATCCCCAGGGGAAGCGTTTCCGGATGACGGAGGGCTTGCGAGCAGCAGCATCAACCACGGGGACTCCAATGCGAAAGACCAATTCAGTAGAGCCTAAAGGTCCTTTGCATCTATTTCAACAACCGATGAACGGCGGCCAAGCACCGGCGATCAGCGCTTTGCGGACTGGCAATGACGTCTAGCTGGCGCGCAAATCGAGCCCAAGCATTCGCTCAACGCCCTCGACTTTGCGAGTACGCGCGGCGCCCTGTCCGCCGATGACCAAACGGCATCCCTTGGGCAGACGCTCTTGCAGATCAAGCAGCAGTCGCCGCGTGGGTTCCCCGCTGCTTTGGATGCTGAGGGATACTGCCACGCCCGCGGCTTTCAGCGCGCGCGCCGCCGAAGCGATATTCGCCACGGGAATATCCACACCCAGCAGCTCGGTGCGATACCCCTTCGCCGCATAGGTGAGCGCCGCCATGAGCAGGCCCAGCCGATGCCGTTCTCCAGGCAGTGTGGCGAACAGAATCGGCGCGTCGGAGATGCGTACCCGCTGATCCGCCCGCAGCTTCCGCAGGCGATCCTCCATCACTTCCGTCAAAAAATGTTCGTGGTGGATACCCAAAATCCCCTCTGCCCAGGCCATCCCGACCTTATCGAGCAACGGGCTCACGCAATGTCGCAGGAAGGGCACCAATCCATCCCTGCGTTGCCCTTGATCGAGGAGCTCCGCCAGGGCTGCAGCATCTAAACGCCGCACCGATTCAAAGAGCGGGTCCACCAAATCCTTCCAAGCCCTGCTCTCATCCTTTTGGAGGAGGGCCCTCAAGGTCTCGTCGTCGGCGGTGGCCACCACGCTGGGTCGATGGCCCAAGGCCACGGCCTCGGCCATGAGCCGAAGCCGATGGAGATCCCCCGCTTTGTAGCGTCGATGGCCTGAGGGCAAACGCACTGGCTCGGGAAAGCCATAGCGGCGCTCCCACACGCGGATCACATCAGGACTCAGCCCCGTCTCGTCGCAGATATCTCCGATGCTGAGGAGTTCGGATGCCGTTTTGGCCATGGCCCCACCTCCGCTATCTAGAAGGTTAGGTTCGGAACCTCAAAAATGCCTAATTTTTTCTATGGACAATATATTTGAACCGCTGACAAAGCGACGCCTGATCCGCGTAGTTCACCCCTCCGCGCTTCCATGGGCATGGAAGTCCGGGCGCGTCAGAAGATCAACGGATAGCCCCTTAAACGGCCTTCTCCACAGGTCGCGGGGCGCGAAGGTGACTGGGGAAAGTCCGGATATCCCGCACCACGCGCACCCAGCTCAGCATCTTCAACGTGTAGTAGGTGATGTCGATCTCCCACCACTTGAAGCCCTGTCTGCAGCTGCCCTGAAAGAAGTGGTGGTTGTTATGCCAGCCCTCGCCGAGAGTCAGCAGTGCAAGAAACCAGTTATTACGGCTGCGGTCTGACGTTTCAAAACGGCGCGTGCCCCAGAGGTGGGCCAGACTGTTGATGGTGAAGGTGCCGTGCCAGAGCGCCACCGTGCTCAGCACGAAACCCCACACGAGAGCACCGTAGGCGCCGATGCCAGTCACGTAGCCGAAGGCGAAGGAGAGGATCCCCAACGCCCAAGGGCAAAGCCAGTGGTACTTGTCGAGGAAGACGAGCTCGGGATACTTCGCGAAATCGGCCACGGATTGAACGTCGTATTCCTCGTGATCACCCGAGAGCACCCACCCGAGATGGCTGTAGTAGAGCCCGCGAGTGATGGGGCTGTGCACATCTTCGGGCTGGTCGGAGTGACGATGATGGTCCCGGTGACGCGCCGCCCACCAGAGCACTCCCTTCTGCCCAGCCGTTTGCGCCACGAAGGCGAGGATGAACTGGTTAAAGCGGTTCAGTTTGAAGGTACGGTGCGAGAAATAGCGGTGATAGCCCGCGGTGATGGCGAACATGCGCACGAGGTACAGCACCGCCGCCATGAGCGGCAACTTCCAGCTGAAGGGCAGGAAAAACACATGCAACGCCCACAGATGGAGCAGCACGAACGAGACGCTGACCACCGTGATTTTGAAACTACTCCGCATGCCCACTCCGAAAGCGACCTATCAGTATCCGGAGCCCAAGCCAGCCAGGCCCCATCCAAAGTCTGGATGGGGCGATAGGTTTTGGGGGGCACTACCGGCGGTAGGTGGGAAATCCATCACCGCGGCTGAAGAGATACATTCAGGTTTTATTCCCTACGGTGCCCCGCCGACCCAGACAGCATGCTATTCGTGATAATCCACGGTGCCGACGAGCACATGAAGCCGGTTGGCGCCGTCGAAGCCCAAATTGATGGTGCTCGAAGCTCCACCTTGATCCATGAGCGGCAGGACCGACTCCACCCAGATGCCGTCCTTCAGTGTGAACAAGTGGCAACCCAAGAGCGTTACTACCACCTTGGCGACTCGACTTCCATCCGGCGAGATGACAGCAGAAGCTGGCTGGCTCAAAAGATCGGAGGAGGCGAACCCAGACTTCAGTCGAACGCCGGGCTGCCATGAGCCTGCAACTTTTTGGGCGGCCCATAGTTCGCGGCTAGAGGAGTCTCCCTGTGTGAACTTCCAATACAGAAGCGTCGCGTTGGAAGCGTCCGCCCAAAGGGCATCCGAAAGCCATGAGCTGCTCGTCGGAAGCTGGAAGGATAGGATCGAATGATCCCATCCCCCCTCAGGACGGCGCGAAAACTCGACCACGTTTCCGGCAAGGTCCACCAGAAGGGCGTGAGGAGCGTTAGCAGTGTCTAAGGCGAGACCCGAAAGGGCGCTATAGGCGCTGCCATACGTATTGGAGGGATCCAAGGATTCGATCGTCCAGGCACCCGTGGCCTTGGTGTAGTAAATCAAGTCGCTCCGCAGCGCACAGGGCCGGTCCGCGCGATCCATCGCAAAACAATACGACTTCATGGTGCTAACGGGTGAGACTGTTTCCGTTTGCCAGGACACACCGTCATACCAGGTGTGAAGCAAGCCATTTTGGGCATGTGAGGTACCACCATCCTCATAAAGGATGTGTGGCCTGGACTGACTGTCCATGCTCAGCACCGTCCCCAAAGCGACATAAGTACCCTGGGGCGGGAAAAGCCCGACCTGGGGAGTCGAAGTCCACTTGGGCCAGGTTCCCCATGGAGCTGGCTCCACATAGAGCATGTAGCGGGCCTGCTCCATGTCAGCAAAGGCCCATTGGCCGTTGGGCGCGAGAGCCAGTTTCGCCTGATACTCGAAATTCAGCTGGAGGTTTGTATAGGTCCCATTTAGCGTGGGGCTCCCTACCGGATTGAGCGTACTGGCGAGCACGCCTCCATTCCCGCTCGTATGCATCCCATCGGTATGCTTCAGAATGTAGATGTAAGTTCCAGAAGCCAGGCTGGCATCTTCGTAGGTGGTTTGAGATGCGGGAAGCGTCGCCAGGAGATCCCCCGTAGCCTCAAAGGGTGCATAGATGGGCTTTCGGTAAACCTGAACCTGAGTTGCGATCTTGCTGATGTTGGTCCAGGACAAACCCATCGCGTTCGTCGCGGGATGAGCCACAACCTGAGATGGCCCGAGGATCGGGGCCTCCAGGAAAAAAGTTGGATTAGAAGAGCCGCTGGATACTGTCCCGGCCCAATTTGTCAGTCGATAGCTATAGGACTGCAGCTCAGTCACACTTCGATCCACAAACCAACCTGCCGCCACAGGATCTGCCGAGGCCGTTCCGACTTGGCTCCACACATCCGAACCAAGAGGGGCCCGTTCGATTTGGACGTGTTCGGAAACCTTGGAGGACTGCGTCCACCCAATGGCGATCCCGTCGGAAACAGCCACGAGATACGGATTGCTCACCGCAAAAAGAACTCGAACGGTCGCCGTATTGGAATAGCCGCTGTAATTCCCCCCCTTCATATCCCTGACTCGAAAAGAGCCTGCGGTTAGTTCCGGCGGAGGAGTTTGGAGGTACACGACCCCTCCCACAGCGTTGCCAGGCAGCGCCGAAGGAGTTACTTGCGTAAAAGCGGCGCCGTTGAGCGAGGCTTCAATGACATAGCCATCCACAGCTTCCGCTGGGGGTGCCCACGAAAGAGTGACGGTGAGCTTCGCGGAATCATAGGTAGCCGAAAGATTGGCAGGCGCGGCCGGAGCGGCAGCGCTTCCCGCCCCTCCCGTGCTCCCTCCTCCCCCGCCACCACCACCGCAGGCCCAAACAGATAGAAGGAGAACCGATGACAGAACAGATTTCGACCAATACCTCACGCGCCCCTCAGCATGAAAAGGTTTTCAGGGAATCCCAGAAGTATAGCAAGAAGAAGATGCCCTTATCGCCTGCGTTCTCGCTCTTTGCGACGCCGTTTATGGCACTCTTGGTACATAGGCGGCATTTTGATTGCGTCGAGTTGGGTCTTTGATGAACTGAGTAAGGTCATCACCAAACCGCACCTAGGTCGAACTGGTCCGGCTTCGCCGTCCCTAGTCTCGCTCTCGACAGGCCCCCGGGCCTGTCTCCGCGGTCCCGCTCAACTCTAATCCCCTGCAACGCAAGTGTTGCGGAGGCTGGCCAGACTCCAGGGCGAGTAAAAACAAGAGGGGCCACATGGCCCCTCTTGTTTTTGGTGCACCCGACTGGAGTCGAACCAGCGACCTTTGGCTTCGGAGGCCAACGCTCTATCCAGCTGAGCTACGGGTACTGGATGTTCCTATTCTACCGCGGGCGCGGGGGGGCACAAGGCGGGGCTAGCTGCCGCTCTCGGCTTTGCGGCGCACGGGGCCAGCGCTATTCGCCAAATAGGCACGGATGCCTTTGGTGATGGCTTCGGCGACTTTCGCGACGAAGGCGTCCTCTTTGAGCTTCTGCTCTTCTTTGGGGTTGGAGATGAAGGCGGTCTCCACGAGGACCGCGGGCATGGCGGCGCTGCGCAGCACAATGAAGTGGGCCTGTTTGACGCCACGTTCCTTGATGCCCGCCATGCGATTCAGTTCCTTTTGCACCGACACGGCGAGCTTTTCGCTATCGGCGAGGAAGGCTTTTTGGGCGAGGTCATCGAGGATGCTGGCGACGATGCTATCGGGCGCCGGACGGGATTCGGCGCCTGCGTTTTCGAGATCGGCCACTTCGCCTTCTTCGCCTTCGCTGCGATCCAGGCTCAGGAAGTAGACCTCCGAGCCGCGCGCCGCCTTCGCCCGAGCGGCGTTCAGGTGCAGGCTGACGAAGAGGTCCGCCCCCGCATCGTTGGCCTTCTTGGCCCGCTCCCAAAGGGGAACGAAGGTATCGTCGTCGCGGGTATAGGAGACCTCGAAACCTTTGGCCTTCAGCTCCGCGCCAAGGGCTTTGGCAATGCGCAGGGCCGCATCCTTCTCCTTGAGACCCTTGGTACCCCTAGCGCCACCATCATCCCCACCATGCCCAGGATCCAAAGCCACCTTCAGGCCGGGGACCGCCGCCGTGACAGCTGCCGGGGCCTGCCCCTGTAGACTGGGAGATGCGAGGGCCATGACGGTCCCCAGGAGAGGTGCAATGGCCCAGTCCGTGAAAGGCATGAGGGATCTCTTTGGTCCTGTGATGGGAGCTTTTCAGCGCATTGAGGATACCGCGCGCACCCATTTCGCCAAGCACGGCTACCAAGAAATTCGCACGCCCATTCTGGAATACGTGGAGGTCTTCAAGCGCGCCGTCGGCGATAGCTCGGACATCGTGAACAAGGAGATGTACGACTTCAAAGACAAGGGCGGCCGCGACGTGGTGATGCGTCCCGAGAACACCGCCGCGGTGGTGCGGGCCATGATCGAGCACAAGCTACTGGCCAGCAGCGATCCTCAGCTGCTCTATTACATCGGGCCCATGTTCCGCTATGAGCGCATGCAAGCGGGGCGCTACCGCCAGTTCTGGCAGATCGGCGCCGAGAGCTTCGGCGTTGCGTCGCCCGAAAGCGAAGCCGAAAGCCTGCTCATGCTCTTCGATTTCCTCCGGGCCCTCGGCTTGAAGGAATTGAAGCTCAGCCTCAACTCCGTCGGCACGCCCGAGACGCGGCCCGCCTTCTACGCCGCCTTCCGCGCCTTCTTCGATGCGCGGGAAAGCCAGTTCTGCGGCGATTGCCACCGCCGCATCGCCGAGAATCCCCTTCGCGTGCTGGATTGCAAGGTACCCACTTGCCAGGCGGCGCTTGAAGGCCACCCGGTCATCACCGATTTCCTGGACGAGGCCTCCCGCGCTCACCACGATCGTCTCAAAGCGCTGCTCATCGATCTCGGCATCCCCTTTGAAGAGAATCCCCGCCTCGTGCGCGGCCTCGATTACTACACCCGCACCGCCTTCGAGGTGCTCAGCTCCGATCTCGGCGCGCAGAGTGCCCTGCTCGGCGGCGGACGCTATGACGGTCTCGTGAAGATGCTCGGCGGCCCCGATACGGCAGCCTTCGGATGGGCCATCGGCCTGGATCGACTGGCCATGGTGCTGGAAGCCGTGAAGGGTAATCAGGAAGGTCCCAAGCCCGCGCTGCTGATTCCCCTTGGCGACAAGGCTTCGGCGGCTGCGCTCAAGCTCGCTCAAACATGGTGGGGCCAAGGCTGTGCCATCCAATTGGAAACCCGCGGCGGCGCGCTGAAGAAAGCGCTTCAGACCGCAAACCGCCAAGGTTTCACTCGAGCCCTCATCCTGGGCGACGGAGAGCTGGAAAGCGGCACCATCATGGCGAAGGATCTCACTGCGGGCAGCCAGGAAGCCTGGCCGATCGCAGAGGTTCCAGCGCGCCTCAAAGCCTAGTCACGCCTCCCACAACCGATATCCCACGCCCGGCTCGGTGAGCAAGTAGCGTGGCCTCGTCGGATCGGGCTCCAGCTTCTGGCGGAGCTGCCCCATGTACACCCGAACGTAGTGGGGCTGCGCGCTGGGCGTGCCCCAAACTTCCCTCAGGAGCTGGCTGTGAGTGAGCACGCGGCCCGCATGGCGTACGAGGACCTGCAGCAGTCGGAACTCGTTGGGCGTGAGGTGCACGAGCTGTCCGTTCACCTTCAATTCGCGCCGGGCGTGATCGAGGCTCCAATGATCGGTGGCGTACACCGCGGGCTCGCTCGCCCCCTCGCCTCGATGGCGAAGCACCACACGAATCCGCGCCATGAGTTCGCCGGTGCTGAAGGGTTTTGTGAGGTAGTCGTTGGCACCGGCGTCCAAGGCCTGGATCTTGTCCTCTTCGCGTCCACGGGCGGAGAGCACGATAATCGGCACCTGGCTCCAGCCCCGGATATCACGCGTCAACACAAGCCCATCTTGGTCGGGCAATCCAAGATCCAGCAGCATCACGTCCGGATGATGGCTGGCGAGAAGTCGCGCGCCTTCGGCGGCGTCCAGGGCCTCCAGACAACGGTATCCCTGGGCACCGAGTGCGGCGCGGAGGAAGCGGCGCATCGGCGCCTCATCTTCCACCACCAAGATCAAAGGGCCGGTGCCGCTCATTCTGCGCCCTCCTCGGGTTCCACTGGAAGGTCTGGAGCCCCGTCGCCGAGGGGTAGCACCAATAGGAATTGGGCACCGCCCTGAGCCCGGTTGCTCCCGGTAATGCGGCCGCCGTGGGCCTCAGCGATAGCGCGGCAGATGGCAAGCCCAAGGCCCGAGCCGGGGTGCCCACCATGGGTCGTTCCGCGTACGAGCTTTTCAAAAATGCGCTCCTCCTCTCCGGAGGAAAGCCCCGGCCCGCGGTCGGCCACCATGAGCGTAAGTTGATTGCCCACGGCCCAAGCCTTGATCTCCACGGGCGTGCCTTCGGGCGTGTGTTTGGACGCGTTATCCAGCAGGTTGACGAGCAGCTGCTCCAGCAGCACCGCATCTACGGCCACCAGAGGCAGCGAGGAGGGAAGCTCCACCTGGACGGGATGGCCTTTCAGCGCCTCCTCCATGCGATTGAGTGCCGCGCCCACCACTTCCTCAACAGGAAGCCACTCCTTGGAAAGCTTGACTGAGCCGCTTTCAAAGCGGGTGATATCGAGCAGATTGGTGACCAGGCGATGGAGCCGGTGGGATTCCTCCTGAATGCTTACGAGGAGTTCCCGCCGCGTGACATCGGGAATATCCCCCCCGCCCAACAGCGCACTCGCGGCGCCGGTGATGCTCCCGAGCGGCGTGCGCAGGTCGTGAGAGACCGAACTAAGCAATACGCTGCGCAGCTGTTCCTGATCCATACGCCGGCGGGCCTCCTCGTTTTGCGCGGCGAGCGTGAGCCGCTCCAGCGCCATGGCCGCTTGATGCGCGAAGGCCTCCAATAAGCGACGCTGATCGGGCTCCGCCCATTGGGCCTCTCCTTCGGGAAGCACGCCCAGCACTCCCACCACCCGCGCCGTCGCTTTCATCGGAAGGTAGGTGGCCTTCGAACCGGGCAGCGTGGCCGTCCCTCTCCCCGCCGCCTCACCATGTTCGAAGACCCACTGAGCCACGCCGCGTTCATTCTCTGTCAGCACGAAGGGTGCGTCCTTCCGCAAGGTGGCAAGCCGGCCTTCCTCATCCGGAAGCAGCACGATGGCGGTGGTGTGGAATTGCGCGGTGACGTTACGAAGCACCGATTCCACCAACTCTGCAGAACCACCACTCTCTCCCAGTTCCTTGCTCAGGCGAAGCAGGCCACTCGTGCGGTGCTCGCGGATGCGCGCCAAACGGGCCTGCTGACGGATGCGCTCTGTGAGCGTGCCGATGGTCCATCCCGTGAGCATGAGCACCCCGAAGGTGCCCATGTGGCGGAAATCAGAGACCGCGAACGTGAAGTACGGCGGCACAAAGAAGAAATCGAAGGCCGCCACGCTCAGCATGGAGGCCAATAGGGAAGGTCCTCGGCCTGATCGGGCCGCCACCAGCACGATGGCGAGTACATAAAGCATGACGATGTCCGCCAGCTCCGTGCGACGGAAGAGCACCGCCGAAAGACCGCTGGCTGCGGCGACGGAAAGGCCAGCAAAGAGATAGTGATGAAGTGGGTTCCGGGGCTTGGGACGCAGGGGCGGACGGGCGGCCTCCTTTCCATGATCGCCCGTGATCACGAAGACATCGATATCGCCCGAATCCCGCACCAGCTCATCCACCAGCGAGCCTCGGACCAGCTCCCGCCATCGGGGGAGCGTAGGCTTGCCCACGACGATTTTCGTGATGTTATGGCTGCGCGCGTAGGCGAGGATGTCCGGCCCGATGGCCGCGCCGCCTTCAATCACTTGCGTTTGTCCGCCCAGTTGTTCGGCCAGACGCAGGTTGGCCTCGATGCGCGCCTGGTCCGCCTCTCCATAGCGAAGGTGCCGCGGCGTTTCTACGTACAGAGCTATCCACGGCGCGCCCAGCGTGGCCGCCAAGCGTCGGGTGGCGCGGACGAGGCGAGTGGAGAGCTCGCTGGGCCCCACACAGACGAGAAGTTGCTCTCCCGCCGCCCAGGTTTTCTGGATGCCCTCGCGCGCCATGTAGCGCCGCATCTGGGCATCGACGCTCTGGGCCGTCTGGCGGAGGGCCAGTTCGCGCAGGGCGAGCAAATTCCCCTTGCGGAAAAAACGGTCGATGGCGTGGCGGGCCTGATCCGGCACGTAGACCTTGCCTTCGCGAAGGCGCTGCAGCAGATCCTCCGGCGGAAGGTCCACGAGCTCCACTTCATCGGCGCGCTCCAGCACCGTGTCCGGCACGTTCTCCCGAACGATGACTCCCGTGATCTGGGCCACCACGTCCCGAAGGCTTTCCATGTGCTGGACATTGATCGTCGTGTAGACATCGATGCCAGCATCCAACAGCTCCATGACGTCCTGCCACCGCTTCTCATGGAGGGAGCCCTTCATGTTCGTATGCGCCAGCTCATCCATGAGGATGAGTTGGGGACGGCGGTGAAGGGCCTTGGCCAGATCGAATTCTGGATAGAACGTACCGTGGTAAGGCAGCTCCTTCGGCGGAAGAAACTCCAACCCCTCCGTTTTCGCCAGGGTTTCGGGACGGCCATGGGTTTCCACCACGCCCACCACAACGTCCATGCCCATCGCTTTGCGTTCATGCGCTTCGCTGAGCATCGCGAAGGTCTTCCCCACGCCGGGCGCAGCGCCGAAGAAGACCTTCAGCTTGGCCCGGCTCGCGAGGGCCTCCTCCTCCTGCACCTTGCGCAGGAGGGCATCGGGATCGGGCCGCATGCTCACCAGGCCAGCTTAACGGAGGTCGTCAAGGGCGAGGTTCAGCTTCAACACATTCACGCGGGCCTCGCCGAGGACACCAAGCTGCGGCCCCTCCGTATGGGAAGCCACTAAGGCGCGGACCTTGGCCTCGTCCACGCCTCGTGCCTTCGCAACCCGATGCACCTGGTAGGCAGCCGCAGCAGGGCTGATGTGGGGATCCAAACCACTGCCGGAGGAAGTGACCAGGTCCACGGGAACGGGGTCCTTCTGTTCAGAATCCGCAGCCTTCAATGCCGCGATTCGCTCTTCGACGGCTTTGTACAAATCAGGATTGCTGGAAGCGAGATTGGAAGCCCCGCTGTTGGCACCATTGTAGGGCAGCGGCTTGCCGTCGGTGTCCACCGTGGCCGAGGGTCGGCCCCAGAAATCCCGAGTAGAGGTAAAGGACTGGCCAATCCACTCGGAGCCGATCACCTTGCCATCCTTGCGGATCAGGCTCCCTCCCGCTTGGCGGGGAAAGAGACTCTTCGCCAGGCCAGTTACGAGCAGAGGATAGGCAAGACCGGTGAGAGCCGAAAGGGCCAGGAAGGAAACGAGGGCAGGACGCAGTTGCAGATTCATGGAGGCTCCTCAGGCAGCAAAATGGCAGGCAACGAGGACCAAATCGATGAGCTTGATGCCCACGAAGGGAACGATGAGCCCGCCCAGGCCATAGACCAGAAGGTTGCGTTGCAGCAGCTGGGCCGCGCCCATGGGACGGTACTTCACGCCGCGAAGGGCCAGGGGAATCAGGACGACGATGATGAGGGCGTTGAAGATCACTGCTGAGAGAATGGCACTTTCGGGGCTGTGGAGTCGCATCACATTGAGCGCGCCAAGCGCCGGATAGATGCCGATGAAGGCTGCGGGAAGGATGGCGAAATACTTCGCTACATCGTTCGCGATGCTAAACGTGGTGAGTGATCCACGGGTCATGAGGAGCTGCTTTCCGATCTCCACGATCTCGATGAGCTTCGTGGGGTTGGAATCCAGATCCACCATATTGCCGGCCTCTTTCGCCGCCTGAGTGCCACTGTTCATGGCCACGGCGACATCGGCCTGGGCGAGCGCCGGCGCGTCGTTGGTGCCGTCGCCCGTCATGGCAACAAGGCGTCCACCCGTTTGGTATTCGCGGATGAGTTTCAGCTTGGCTTCGGGCGTAGCTTGGGCGAGGAAGTCGTCCACACCCGCCTCGGCAGCGATGGCCGCAGCCGTAAGCGGGTTGTCGCCAGTGATCATCACCGTCTTGATTCCCATGCCGCGTAGCTCGCCGAAGCGCTCCTTGATGCCGCCCTTCACGATGTCCTTGAGCTGGATGACACCCATCGCCTGCGCTCCTTCTGCGACAACAAGGGGTGTTCCGCCCGCCATAGAGATCTGCTCCACAGTGCGACGCAGATCCTCAGGGAAGCGCCCGCCCTTGGATTGGACGAATTCCTCGATGGCCGACGAAGCGCCCTTGCGAATCTCGCGCGGCCCCATGTTCACGCCGCTCATGCGCGTCTGCGCCGCAAAGGGCACGAAGTGGGCATCGAGGGCACGGATATCGCGCTCGCGGAGGCCGTACTGTTCCTTGGCGAGAACGACGATACTGCGGCCTTCGGGCGTCTCATCCGCGAGGGATGAAAGCTGTGCCGCATCCGCAAGGTCCTTGATATTCACACCCTCGGCGGGAAGGAAGGCGACGGCCTCACGGTTGCCCAAGGTGATGGTGCCGGTCTTATCCAACAGCAGCACATCGACATCGCCCGCGGCCTCCACCGCGCGACCCGAAGTGGCGATGACGTTGGCCTGGATCATTCGGTCCATGCCCGCGATGCCGATGGCGCTGAGCAGGCCGCCGATGGTCGTCGGGATAAGGCAGACGAGCAGTGCCACGAGCACGGTCAGCGTGACCGGGTGCCCCTGCCCTGCGGCCTTTACACTGAAGATGGAGTAAGGCAGTAGGGTGGCTGTGGCCAACAGAAAAATGATCGTCAGACCCGCCAAAAGAATGTCGAGCGCGATCTCGTTAGGCGTCTTTTGGCGCTTAGCGCCTTCCACCATCGAGATCATCCTGTCGAGAAAGCTCTCGCCAGGGTCCGCACTGATACGGATGACGAGCCAATCCGATAACACAAGCGTCCCGCCGGTGACGGCAGAACGGTCGCCGCCGCTTTCGCGGATGACGGGAGCGCTTTCCCCCGTGATGGCGCTTTCGTTGACGGAGGCGACACCTTCAACGACTTCCCCGTCACCGGGAATGGTCTCGCCCGCCTGGACGAGCACGAGATCACCGATACGCAGGGAAGGAGCGTCCACCATCGTTGACGGGCCCTCGCGATCCAACCCCTCAAGCTTGCGGGCTTTCACGTCCTTCTTCGCTTTGCGAAGACTATCCGCCTGGGCCTTTCCGCGGCCCTCCGCCATGGCTTCGGCGAAGTTGGCAAAGAGCACGGTGAACCAGAGCCAAAGGGCGATGGCCAGGATGAACGTGGGCCGCGCCTCCCCATGCCCCATGAGGGCCTGAACCCAAAGAGCAGTCGTGAAGGCGCTGCAAATCCAGACGGTGAACATCACGGGGTTGCGCAGCTGATGCAGTGGGTTCAGCTTCCGTAGCGCATCTCCGAAAGCTCGTTTGACAATGGCAGATTCTAGGAGAGGGCGTGCCTGGGCCGCGCGGGCGTGACTGGACATGAAAACCTCAGCGCAGAGCGAGATGTTCGGCAATGGGGCCGAGGGCCAGAGAGGGCAGGAAGGTGAGGGCGCCGACGAGGAGCACTGCGCCGACGAGCACGCCGACAAAGAGGGGCGTATGCGTGGGCAGCGTGCCCAAACTTTCCGGTGTGTATTTCTTTTTCCCGAGGGAGCCTGCGATGGCCATGACAGGCCAGATCACGCCAAAGCGCCCGATGAGCATGGCGATCGCGAGGCCATAATTGTAGAAGGCGGTATTCGGATTGAGACCGCCAAAAGCACTGCCGTTGTTATTGGAGGCGCTGCTCCAGGCATAGAGGATCTGGCTGAACCCGTGGGGGCCTGGATTGCTCACCGAAGCGGCGCCTGCGGTGGAGATCACTGAGACCGCGGTGCCGATGAGAACGGCAGCACAGGGTAAGAGAATCGCGAGGGAGGCCATCTTCATTTCGAAGGCTTCCACCTTCTTGCCTAGATATTCCGGTGTGCGGCCCACCATGAGGCCACCGATGAAGACACCGACGAGGGCGAACATCAACATGCCGTAGAGGCCCGAGCCCACACCCCCAAAAACCACCTCGCCCAGCTGCATGAGCCACAAGGGCACGAGACCGCCGAGCGGCGTGAACGAATCGTGCATCGCATTGACGGAGCCATTGGAGGCAGCCGTCGTGGCCGTGGCCCAGAGCGCGGAAGGCCCTGGCCCAAAGCGCACTTCCTTGCCCTCCATGTTTCCGCCGGGGTTCGTAATACTGGCGACCTGATCCACACCCGTGCGACTGAGGGCGGGATTTCCCTTCACCTCATAGTGGGTGCAGATCGCTAAAGCGCCGACGAAGATGATCGTCATGGCGGCGAGGATGGCGATGCCTTGGCGACGGTCCTTCACCATGCGCCCGAAGCTCACGACGAGGGCTGCGGGGATCATAAGGATGCTCAAGGCTTGGATGAAATTGGAGAGGGGGCTGCTGTTTTCGAAGGGATGGGCGCTGTTGGCGCCGAAGAAACCTCCCCCGTTGGTGCCAAGCATCTTGATGGCGATCTGTGAAGCGGCAGGCCCCATCGCAAGTACCTGCCCGGAAGCCGTGTGTACATAAGCGGAGAAGTTCTGGATGAGGCCCTGCGACACGAGGAAAAGCGCGAAGACTAAGGACATCGGCAACAGGATGTAGAGCGTGCTACGGATGACATCCGCGAAGGCGTTGCCCAGCGTCTCGGCATTACGACGCATGAGCCCGCGCACCAGGGCGACCAGCACGGCGATGCCGGTGGCTGCGGATAGAAAGTTCTGTACTGCGAGGCCAAGCATCTGAGTGAGGTAGCTCAGGGTGCTTTCGCCAGCGTAGGCCTGCCAATTGGTGTTCGTCATAAAGCTCACGGCCGTATTGAAAGCCAGCGCCGTGCTCGTGTTCGCCTGAGATTCGGGGTTGAGAGGCAGGCTCGCTTGAAACCGCATGAACGTGAAAACCGCGGCGAAGCCCAGCAGCTTGAGCAAGGTGATGACCCAGGCGTAGGTCTTCCAGTCCATCTCTTCATCACCCTGGATGCCCATAAGCCGATAGAGGCTGCGTTCAACAGGACTGAGGACGGGATGGAGGAAGGTGCGCTCGCCTTCAAGCACCTTCCCCATGAAAACCCCCAAGGGGAAGGCGAGGCCAAGGAGCAGCGCCAGATACAGGAGGTTCTGAGTCCAAGCGTGGCTCATTGGAACTTCTCCGGCTTCAGCAGGGCGAAGGTGAGGTAAGCGAGCAGGCCCAGAGCCAGCAGACTGGCAGCAAGAAGGGTGGGACTCATGGGTGCCTCGAAGATTGAGAAGTGAACTGGACGACGATCCACATCAGAGCGGGATACCAGGTCAACACGAGCAGCAGGAGACCGTCCGACTTCCTCCAGCCCTCGTTGAGGAAGTACTCCTTCGCCATGCGGAAGCCGAGGAAGGCGACTCCCGCAGCGAGGGGCAGAAACCACAGCATGACGGGGCGCATACCATCAGCTCATAAGGGCTACATCTTCACCAGGAGAGCGAGCGTGATGCGGCTCTCCGTCTTGCGGAGATCTGGCGCCCATCCCGCAACGGCAGACCCCGGGGCGCCCTGGTTTCCACCGGGAGGCGTCACGCCGCCGGGGCCCGCGAAGTAGGGCACGTTGGCGCCGCGGCGGTTGAACTCGGCACGCATGGTGATGAACTGGCTTGGCATGTAGTCGTAGGTAGCGGACCAATCCCAGGCATGGAAGGGATCGCCGGGATTCTGCGTGAAGTAGGGAGATCCGCTCGCCGCTGTGGCGCCGTTGATGGGCGGCGCGAGGACGAGGTAGCGGCCCGGGTTTGTGATGGCGCCGCCGCCCAAGGTGAGGCCGTGTCGATCGTGATCGAACCAGAAGCGCTGATAGAACATCCAACCGGCGAAGTATTGCTTGGGCTCTGCCGTACTGCCTGGACGGCTCACACCTCCGCCCTGCTCATCTCCGAGATCGAAGGTGAAGGTGCTGGCCATTTTGGAAAGGGTGCGATCGGGCTGATCCCAATACTTCCACTGCACGCTGTTATCCGTATGCCGACGGGTGCGCTTCTGATTGCCTACCGTATCGGCCCCGAGCACGTAGTTGTTGGAGATGAAGCACCACTCGCCCGTGGGGCGGTACACCATTGACGCGCCGACACCCGGCGTGTTGTTGGACATGTTGTAGGACTGCCACCCGTTGGTGAGCCAAAGCTCGAGCTTGAGCTTCTCAGTGGGGAACACCTGCAACCGCACGCCATTGAAAAACCAGGGTGTGTTCGAGGACACATAGGAAGGCTGGTAGGCCCAATTATCGAAGTTGTAGTAACTGAAGAGGCCGATATAGGACATGAAGATGCCCGCATCGAGGTTCACGCCGCTCAGCGCGTCCCAGTGGTAGCCACCATAGGCCTCGGAGATGTACCGGTAGGCATTGTCCGTCTGCCACTGTCCCTTCGAAGTGCTCGCGTCGTTGCGCGGCGTCATCGTGGAGTAGAGTCCGAACTGGGTCATCACCCGACCGTGCACGTTATCCCAGTGGAAGTCGCCGCCAAGGCCCAGCTGCTGCACGTGCACCTCGTTGGTGCGGCCCAATTCGCTGGAGCCCACGAGGGTGTGGTCCTGCGGGTGATTGAAGTCGTAGACCGTGTTGATGTCCGCACGGAACTCGCCCGTAAAGTACTTGGAATCAAGGATCGACTCCTTCTGCCGGCTGTTGCCGTTGAGCCAAGTGAAGTCAGCGAAGGCGAAGGGCTCGGGTGCCTTCACCGCAGCCACAGGCTGCTGAGCGTCCTGTGCTGCAAGGCCCATGGGAAGGAGGCCGAGCGCCAGAAAAAGGGGGAGGGTCGAACGCGGCATGGGGTCTCCAAATGCCTTTCAAGCCTCCCTTCAAGGGGTTCAGGACGGCGTCAAGGAGTGCCCTCCGAGTATCAAGAAAGTGTCAAAATCGGCCCCGCCCATCCTGCGGGTGGCCCCTCGCTCTGATTTGATTTTTTGTTTATGCCTTTATTTTTCTGAACTTTACAAATGGTAAAAAGAAAGGAATCATAATTTCAACAAGCGTTGACTTCAAATAAAAGAGGACCACTATCTTGCATATGCAAGATTCTGCCCTCGCTTCCCGCGTTGCTAAGGCTCCCATGGGCCACTTGATCGCCGGAGTGCGCCGCCGCCTTCGGCAGATCTACCATGCCCGATTCTCTCCCCACGACCTTTCCACCCAACAGGCGTGGATGCTCATGGTGCTTCACGAGCAGGGTCCCCTTTGCTTGAAAGAATTGGCTGAGCTTTTGTGGATGGATGATCCCACCGCCTCGCGCGTGCTTAAGGCCCTGCTGAAGGGCGGGTGGGTGGAGACTCACCCCGGCGGCGGTCGCCGTCTCCGCATTCAAGTGGCTCCCGCCGCTCTCTCCAAAGTGGAGCAGCTCCATGAGGAGACGCGGGCCGTCCGCAAAGGTCTGATCGCCGATTTGAACGCTTCTGAAGAGGCTCAGCTCCGTAGTCTGCTGCTCCGCCTCCTTGCCAATCTGGATTCCCTGGAACATCAGGGCCCCACGTCCGCTTTTTAGAGAGTCCGAACCATGTGGATTGTCCGGCTGGCCCTGCGCCGCCCCTATACCGTCGCCGTGATGTGCGCCCTCATGATGATCGCGGGCGTCATGAGCGCCCTGCGCATGAGCGTGGACATCTTCCCTGCCATCGATATCCCCGTCGTGGGCGTCGTGTGGAGCTACCCCGGTCTTTCTGCGGAAGAGATGGAACGCCGCGTCGTCTTCGTCTCCGAACGGGCCCTCTCCACCTCCGTGGATGGCATTGACCGCATCGAGAGCCAGAGCATCTCGGGCATCGGCCTTCTGAAGGTCACGCTGCAACCCGGCACCGACATGGGCGCCGCCATGGCGCAAATGAACGCGACCTTCAGCACCATCCTGCGCATCCTGCCTCCGGGCATGACCCCGCCCACCATGGTGCGAAGCAACGCCTCCAACGTGCAGGTGGCCCAGGTCACCTTGGGCGGCTCTCTGCCCGAACAGAAGATCTTCGACCACGCGCTCTACGCCGTCCGCATCAAGCTCTTCACCATTCCCGGCATGTCGACGCCGGCACCGTACGGCGGCAAGTTCCCCCAGGTGAGCGTGGACCTCGATCCGGATAAGCTCCAGGCCCGAGGCCTCTCCCCCAGCGACGTGCTCACGGCGCTGCAGGCATCCAACCTCATTCTCCCCGCAGGCACCGCCCGTATCGGGAGCCGCGAAGTCGCCGTGGAGATGAACAGCAGCCCCCCCAGCGTGGCCGCCTTCAATCAGATCCCCGTGAAGGTGGTGGGTAACGCCTCGGTGCTCCTGGGTGATGTCGCCACGGTCTACGACGGCTTCGGCGACCAAACCAATATCGTGCGGGTGGACGGCCGGCGCGCTACCTACCTCGCCATCCTCAAGCACGCTGACGCCTCCACCCTCGCGGTGGTGGATGCCACCCGCGACATGATCCCCATCCTCAAGGCCGCTGCGCCTCAGGGCATGGAGATGCGCATGGACTTCGACCAGAGCACCTTCGTGCGCGCAGCCATCAAGGGTGTGCTCTTCGAAGCCGTCATCGCCTCCCTGCTTGTCAGCATCATGGTGCTGCTCTTCCTCGGCAGCTGGCGCAGCACGCTGGTGGTGTGCACATCCATTCCGCTGGCCATCTTCTGTGGCATCGTCGGCCTCAAGCTCTTTGGCCACACGCTGAACCTCATGACCCTCGGCGGTCTATCGCTGGCCGTGGGCATGCTCGTGGACGACGCCACCGTGGAGGTGGAGAACATCCATCGCAACGCGGATATGGGTAAGCCGCTGACGGTGGCCATTCTCGATGGCGCCGCTCAGATCGCCGTGCCCGCCATCGTCGCCACCCTTTCCATCTGCATCGTCTTCTTCCCCGTGGCGCTGCTCGACGGCGCGGCCCGCTACCTCTTCACGCCATTGGCGCTGGCCGTGGTCATCTCCATGCTGGCCAGCTACCTTTTGAGCCGAACGCTGGTGCCCCTCCTCAGCCGCATGCTCATGGCTGGCGAACACCACGACGGCGGCGGGACTCCCACCAACGCGCTGGACCGCTTCCTCCACTGGTTCAACCCCAAGCGCGAAGCCTGGCTGAACAAACTCACGGAAGCCTACGGTCGCAGTCTGGAAGCCGCCCTCGCCCATCGCCGCTTCGTCATGCTCGTCGCCACAGGTTTCCTCGCCATTTCCTTCAGCTTGCTCTTCATTGTCGGCGTGGACTTCTTCCCCTCCGTGGATGCCGGCCTTTTGAAGCTGCACGTACGCGCACCCGTGGGCACCCGCATCGAAGAGACAGAGAAGCTGGTCGCATCGGTGGAGGATGAGATCCGCAAGGTCATCCCGCCCAAGGAACTGGGCGGCATCAACTCCATGGTCGGCGTGCCCGTCAATTACAACCTCGCCTTCCTCCCCACCGACAACGTGGGGCCCATGGATGCCGAGATCACCGTGCAGCTCAAGCACGGCCACCGCGCCTCCAGCGAGTACCGCAAGGAACTGCGCCAGGCGCTGGCGGTCCACTTCCCCCAGGCCACGACCTACTTCCAGCCTGCGGACGTCGTCACCCAGGTGCTCAACTTCGGCGTGAGCGCTCCTGTGGATATCCAGGTGGAAGGCGCCAATCTCACCCAGAGTCTCTCCTACGCCAACCGCCTGCGAACCGCCGTCTCCGGCATTCCCGGTGTGGAGGATCTGCGTATCAAGCAGGTGCTGGATTACCCCTCCTACAAGCTGGAGGTGGACCGTCTGCGCGCCGCGCGCTTGGGCCTCACCCAGCGCGACGTCTCCAACGCCGCGCTCGTGGCCCTCAGCGGCAATGGCGGCGTGGCTCCGGCCTTCTTCCTCAATCCCACCAACGGCGTGAGCTACAACGTCGCGGTCAAAGTCCCACTCACGGACCTCAGTTCCGTGCAGGAGCTGATGACCACACCCGTGGCAGCTCCCGGCGTCATCCTACAATCCGATACGGCACGCAACTTGGCGGCCCTGCCCCAGGCACCTACCCAGACCCTCGGCAACCTCGCCACCGTTCGGCCCGGCATCACCCCGGGCGAAGTGGATCACCTCACCCTCCAGCGGGTGGTGGATCTTCAGGCCTCAGTGGATGGCAGCGATCTGGGCAGCGTGGTGAAGGGCATCCGGAAAGAGATCAAGAAGATCGAAGGGGAGATCGCGCTGCAGAACCTTCAGGCCAAGGCCCAAGGCCAGCGCCAGAACACCACCCGCATCACGCTGCGCGGCCAGAACGAGGTGATGGAACACAGCTTCACGAGCCTCGGTCTGGGCCTCATCCTCGCCATCGTCCTCGTCTACCTACTCATGGTGACGCTGTATCAGAGCTGGCTCGATCCCTTCATCATCATGATGGCCGTGCCCGGCGCCCTCGCAGGCATCCTCTGGATGCTCGCTCTCACCGGCACCACGCTCAACGTGGAATCCCTCATGGGCGCCATCATGGCCGTCGGCATCGCCACTTCGAACTCCATCCTGCTGGTGAGCTTCGCCAACGACGTACGCGTAGAACAGGGCCTCGATGCCGAAGCCGCCGCCCTGCTCGCGGGCAAGACGCGCTTGCGCCCTGTGCTCATGACGGCCCTCGCCATGATCCTCGGCATGATCCCCATGGCACTCGGTCTGGGCGAAGGCGGAAGCCAAAACGCGCCACTGGGCCGCGCGGTCATCGGCGGCCTCCTCATCGCCACGGCGATGACTCTGTTGGTGGTCCCTCTCATCTACTCCCGGCTCCGCCGGAAGCCCCCCACGAAACACGAATTGGAAGCCCGCTTCCACGAAGAAGCCAAAGGGAGTGAGGCATGAGCACCTCCGAAACCACCACCTACCCCTCCATGCGCAAGGCCGGCTATGGCCTCCTCGCCGTTTGCGCAGTCACGGCGCTGGGCCTCGCGGGCATGAAGGCCTCCGCGCGCGGCAAAGAAGCAGAAGCCCGGGCGAAGGCATTGGCGGATGGTCCGCTGGTGAAGGTCCAGACCTTGTCCCTCAGCAGCGGTGATCGCAAGGTCACGCTCCAAGCCGAGGCCCTGCCCTACGCCAGCACCACCCTCTACGCCAAGGTGAGCGGTTTCCTCCGCACCATGGCGGTGGATAAGGGTGATCGCGTGCGCGCCGGCCAAGTCATGGGCGTGCTCCAGTCCCCCGAAGTGGAGCAGGATTGGGCCGCCCTTCAGGCCGATGCGGAAAACAAGCGCGCTAACGCCCGCCGCGCCGAATCCCTCGGGAAGGACCAGCTCCTCTCCGCCCGCGACATCGAACAGGCCCAGAGTGACGCTCGCGTCGCCGAAGCCAAGCTAGCCTCCCAGGCCACGCTCAAGGGCTATCAAATCCTCCGCGCCCCCTTTGATGGCGTCGTGACTGCCCGCTTTGCGGATCCTGGCGCCCTCGTGCAAAACGCGGCCAACGGCGCCAGCGGCGCCCAGCCCCTCGTCACCGTCGCGCAAATCCAGCGCCTCCGCGTCAACATCTACCTGGATCAACGTTATGCGGCAGTGGTGAAGGTGGGGACGCCCGTCCTGCTCACGCCCACCGAGCGGCCTGAACTCAGCATCCAGGCCAAGGTCACCCGCCTGAGCGGATCGCTCGATGTGCGCACGCGCACCATGCTGGCAGAAATCGAATTGGACAACCGCAAGGGCGACTTCCTGCCCGGTGGTTTCATGACCGCCACCCTCTCACTCAAAGTTCCTCCCCGCTTGGAACTGCCCGTGGAAGCCCTCGTCGTTCGCGGGGATAAACCCTTCGCCGCCGTTCTCGGTCCCGACGGCAAGGTGCAGATGAAGAGCATCCAGGTGGGTGCGGAAGAGAGCGGGCGCTTGCCCGTCTCCTCCGGCCTTCAGCCTGGCGATAAGGTGCTCCTCAACCCCGGCGATGCCGCCCAGGACGGCGCCAAAATCCGCCCCGCGAATTAAGCCGTCCTTCCAAGGCCTCGGCTGGCCCCACCGGGTCTCTCGCTTCAGCGGGAGACCCGGTAGTCTCCTGCCATGCGATCCCCTTACGCCCGCCTCGTCCTCCTTCCCGCCGTGGCCCTCGCTCCACTCATTGCGCAGAGCCCCGCATCGCCCCGAAGCGCCGATCCGCTGACCGTGCCCTTCATCATGGGCGGGCCACAGCTCTACGGCACCGCGCCCACCGATCTGCGGTGGAGCCTGGATGGCAAGCAGCTCTACTTCCGGTGGAAGCAAGCCTCCGATCCCTGGTCCGCGGAACTGGACACCTACGTGGTGGGCCGCGACGGCAAGGGGCTTCGCAAACTGAGCGAGACCGAAGCCCGGTCGGCCACCCCCGGCCGAGGCCAGAAAGATCGGGAGAAGCGCCGTCTCGTCGCCGAGCAGAACGGCGATCTCTGGATGTGGACCGCGGGCGAAGCCACTCCCAAACGCCTCACGCACACCACCGAACCCGAGCGGAACCCCAGCTTCAGTCAGGATGGGAACTGCGTACTCTTTCAGCGGGGCGAGAACCTCTTCTCCCTTTCGCTCAAAGAGGGCGCTCTCGTTCAACTGACGGACATTCGGGACAAGGCCCCGGATTCCGAAAAGGGCACCGAAAGCCAAGAGTGGGTGAAGGCGGAGGAGCGTTCGCTGCTGAACCGCGTCAAACTCGCGGCGGAAAAACGGGAGAAGGACGAGGCCCAGGCGAAGGTGAGAGAGCCTCGCAAACCCTACGCCCCTTCAGGGGGATGGAAGGTCGGGGAACTCCAAGCCGCGCCCGGTGAAGCTTGGGTGCTCGCGCGCTTGCGCAAAAGCGATCCGAAGGCGCAGAACACCGTCGTGCCTTTTTATGTCAACGAACGCGGCTACACCGATCCTCAATCGGGTCGCACCAAGGTCGGCGATCGGCAACCTGCGGGACAACTCGTGTGGCTCTCCGTGACCACCGGCGAAGCCAAGCCCATCGAGGCGGGCCTTCTCAATGCCGACGGCAAGCCTCGGTCAATCCAATGGATGCAGCCCATGTGGAACGAGGCCGGCACCCGCGCCGTCGTGTGGGCGCTCGCCGAGGATTTCAAAGAGGCGTGGATCTTCCAATTGGAGGCCGGCCAACCCAAGCCAAAGCAGCTCACCTCCGTGAAAGACGCCGCCTGGGTCGGCGGTCCCGGAGGATTGGAACTCGGTTGGATCGATGACCACACCGCCTACTTCTTCAGCGAGGCCACAGGCTGGAGTCACCTTCAGTCCCTCACCATGGACGGCGTTGTCCGACCGCTGACCTCCGGCGATTACGAAGTGCAGAACGTCCACCTCAGCGAGGATCGCAAGACTTTCTGGCTCACCACCAACCAGCGCCACCATGGAGAGAAGCTGCTCTACCGCCTGCCTACGTCGGGCGGTACGCCTGAGCTGATCACCACCGCCGAAGGCTGGCACGAGGCCCTTCCAAGCTCCGATGGCGCCCTGGTGGCGGACGTGGCCTCCTTCATGAACCGGCCTCCTGAGCTCTTTCTCCAGCAGGCGAAAGCGAACGCGCCGTCCTCGCGCATCACCACCAGCCCCGCTCCCGCTTTCCAAGCCCGCACATGGATGACTCCGCAGCTGGTGGAGATCCCCGCCTCCGACGGCGTCAAGGTCCCCGCGCGCCTCTACCGGCCCGCCACTCCCCAAGCCGACGGGCCTGCCGTGATCTTTGTACATGGCGCGGGCTATCTGCAGAACGCCCACAAAGGCTGGTCCTCCTATGGCCGCGAATACCTCTTCCACCATCTGCTGGTGGAGAAGGGGTACACGGTGCTCGATGTCGACTACCGCGGCTCCGCCGGCTATGGCCGGGATTGGCGCACCGCCATCGCGGGCCATATGGGCGGCCGGGATCTGCAGGATGAACTCGACGCGGCCCAGTGGCTCGTCGCCACTCAAAAGGTCGGCGCGAAGCGGATCGGCATCTACGGCGGAAGCTATGGAGGCTTCATGACCCTCATGGCCCTTTTCACCTCCCCCGGCACCTTCAAGGCGGGTGCGGCCTTACGTCCTGTCACCGACTGGGCCCATTACAACCATGGCTATACGTCCCGCATTTTGGGAGATCCTCAGACGCACCCCGAGGCATACCGCAAGAGCTCGCCCATCTACTTCGCCAACGGCCTTCAAGATCATCTGCTCATCTGCCACGGCCTCGTCGACACCAACGTGCACGCCCAGGACAGCATCCGCCTGGACCAAAAGCTCATCGAGCTCGGCAAGGACAACTGGGAGTTGGCCCTCTATCCCACGGAGGACCACGGGTTCGTCGATCCCGCCTCCTGGTCCGACGAGTACAAGCGCATCCTGAAGCTCTTTGAATCCACTCTGAAGTAGCGCATCGAGAGGTCCCCATGCGATCGGCTTTCCTACTGGGTTTTCTGCTCCCCGTCCTGCATGCGCAGCAGGCGCCCATTCCCGCCGCCAAACAGCTTCTCAAAGAGATGGTGGAGTTCGATACCACCGGTGAACACGGCGACACGACGCCCCTCGTGGAGGCCCTTGCGCGGCGCTTCCGAGAAGCGGGCGTGCCCGCGGCGGATATCGCAGTCATCGGCCCCACCGCGCGGCACGAGAATCTCGTCGTGCGTCTACGAGGCCGGGGCCAGGCCAAGCCCATCCTCGTGCTGTCCCATCTCGACGTGGTGGAAGCCAAGCGCTCCGATTGGAGCAAGGAGCCCTTTAAGCTCACCGAAGAAAATGGCTGGTATTACGGCCGCGGCACCCAGGACATCAAGGGAGAGGCGGCGGCAGAGACGGCGGTCTTCCTTCAGATGGCCAAGGAAGGCTTCAAACCCAAAGGCGACCTGATCCTCGCTCTCACCACCGGTGAAGAGGGGGCCACGTTTTATAACGGCGTGGAGTGGCTGCTCCGCAATTGGCGCCCCCTCATCGACGCCGACTATTGCCTCAATGGCGATGGCGGCGGCCTCTTCGGTGCGAATGGCAAACCTCTCTACCGCTCTCTGCAGACGGCCGAGAAGGGTTTCTACATGCTCGATCTGGAAGTCACGGATCCCGGCGGTCACAGCTCCCTGCCTCGCCCCGGCAATCCCATCCAGGTGCTCGGCGCGGCGCTTGGAAAACTGGAAGGATTCAAGCTTCCCGTCCATCTCGACGAATCTCGCCGCGCCTTCTTCGAGCGCATGGGTCGCGTACAAGGAACCAGCCAAGGCATGGCCATGCGTGCGCTCGCCCAAGATCCCTCCGGCCCCGCGTCGCGCATGCTTGAGAGCGACCCATGGATGAACGCCCTCATGCGCACCACTGTCGTCGCGACTCGTCTGCAGGGCGGGCACGCGGACAACGCCCTACCCCAAAGCGCCAAAGCCGCGCTGAATGTGCGGCTCCTGCCGGGCGACGACGTTATGGAAGTCGTGAAGGCCTTGGAAGCCCTCTTCGCCGATCCCCGGGTAAAGGTCTCGCTGCGCGGCGAGCCCAAGCCCAACCTCGCGTCGCCCCTGCGCCCTGATCTCGTGGATGCGGTGGAGCGCACGACGGCTCGCCTCTGGCCTGGCCTGCCCACCATCCCCATCATGGACACCGGCGCCAGTGATGGCGCCTACCTCCGCGCCGCCGGCATTCCCACTTACGGCATCAGCGCCATCCTCGTGGATAAAGATGACGTGCGCGCCCATGGCCGAGATGAGCGCATCCGCAAAATCGATTTTGAGAAGGGCGTAGAGGCTTTTGATCTGCTGATTCGCGAATTGGTGAAATAGGGCGTTGCACCGAAGCATACGCATCACTGCCGTTAACTCGTTCAAACATAGCCGCGCGCGACCGTCGCTCGCGGTTTATGTCCTTCTCGGATACACTTAAAAGCAGCGGAGCGGGCGCCGGTCAGCCGCCCGCTCTTTTTATGCACGCCCCGACCGGGCTCCGCATTTGCGGAGAGGCCCATCACGGGAGCCCCCCATGACCTTTGAAACCCTCGGCCTGAGGGCCGAGCTGCTGCGCGCCGTATCCGAAGAAGGCTACACGACGCCCACCCCCATTCAGGCGCAGGCCATTCCTGTCGTGCTCTCCGGCCGCGATCTCCGCGCCGCGGCGCAGACGGGCACCGGTAAAACCGCCGCCTTCACCCTGCCCCTGCTTCAGCGCCTTTCCGATAAAGCCGCCTCAGGCCCCGCGCCCCGCGTGCTGGTGCTCACCCCCACCCGCGAGCTGGCGCTCCAGGTGGAAGAGAGCGTCCGCACCTACGGCAAGCATGTGAAGGTGCGCAGCATCGTCATCTTCGGCGGCGTGGGCGAACGCCCGCAGCAGGATGGCCTCCGCCGCGGCTGCGACATCCTCGTCGCCACGCCCGGACGACTGCTCGATCTGCACAATCAGGGCTACGTGGACTTCAAGAAGATCGAAGTACTCGTGCGCGATGAAGCGGACCGCATGCTCGACATGGGATTCATCCACGACATCAAGCGCATCCTCAAGCTCCTGCCCGCTCAGCGCCAGAACCTGCTCTTCAGCGCCACCTACAGCGACGACATCCGCGGCCTCGCGGAAGGCCTGCTGAAGGATCCCGCCGTCGTCGAAGTGGCTGCGCGCAACACCGCCGCTGAGCGGGTGCAGCAGACCATCCATCCTGTGGATCAGCCGAAGAAGCGTCACGCCCTGGCCCATCTCATCCATGCGAAGGGCATCTCGCAGGTGCTCGTCTTCACCCGCACCAAGCACGGGGCCAACCGCCTGGCAGAGTTCCTCGATAAGGAAGATATTCCCGCCCTGGCGATCCACGGCAACAAGAGTCAATCGGCCCGCGTCAAAGCCCTTACAGACTTCAAGGCCGGCCGCATCCGCGCCCTCGTGGCGACGGATATCGCCGCCCGCGGTCTCGATATCGAGCAGCTGCCTGCCGTCGTGAACTTCGAGCTGCCCATGGTCGCTGAAGACTACGTGCACCGCATCGGCCGCACGGCCCGTGCAGGCGCCGAAGGCGAGGCCTACAGCCTCGTGAGCCCCGAAGAGAACCGCCTCCTGAAGGACATCGAGCGCCTCCTCAAGCGGACGCTCACCAAGGAATTCATCACCGGCTTCGAGCCCGATCCCAACTTCGTCCCCGAGCCCATCGAAAATGGCCGTCGCGGCGGCGGCGGTGGACGCGGCTCGCGTCCCGGCGGCGGACGCCCGGGCGGATCCCGTCCCAGCGGTCAGCGCTCTGAACGCTCCGGATCGGGCTCCGGTCCTTCTCGCCACAACAAGGGCGGACAACGTCACCACTAGTCAAATAAAGGATTGAAACGAAGCGGCGTCAAACGACGCCGCTTTGTTTTTATTCAAGAGCGCTTACGCATGCGACCACGCACTGATCCAACATTCGTTTTCGGGGGCTCTTGACAGTTACTAATAAATTAGTACTAATTTATTAGTAATACATCATCTCAGCTTCATCCATAGACCATCCGCCGCCTCCAAGGCGCGTGGCGAAGCTTTGCCTCGTGTCTAACCCTCCTTTACATCAACCCGTACGCACTTACGGAGCAACCTCATGAATCTTCCTTTCCGCCGCGCGATCCTTGCAGCGTCGCTCTTCATTTCATTCGATTGGACTCAGGCAGGCGTCCTCAAAGATCACCCTGGGCATTGGCTCGGCAATATGAAAACGCCCGATGGGCGCGTTCTCAAATTCGGTGCTGAGGTGTTCGTTCGAGCGGATGGTTCTCCTTGGGCCAGCGTCGCCAGTCCCGATCAAGGCGCCTTCGATATTCCCGTGAAAAGCGCTCGGGAAGCCGGCGATGCGGTCCTGCTGGATGTGGGTTTTGGAACCCTCACGCTCACCTGGAACAAAGACCATTTCCACGGCGAGTGGAAACAGGGTGGCCAGCCGTCAGTCGTTGAATTGAACCAAGTCCCCGACTTTCCCAAACACGTGCGGCCCCAAACGCCCAAGGCGCCCTTCCCCTACCGCGACGAGACCGTCGCCATCCCCAGTACGGATGGCGTGGTGCTCGGCGCCACGCTGTCCATCCCTCACGGCAAGGCCCATCCCAATCTGGTGATCCTGGTGGGCGGGAGCGGACCCGGCACGCGCGACGAAGAGTCGGATGGCCACAAATCCTTCGCGGTGCTGGCGGACCATTTGGCGCGACAAGGGGTGGCAGTCCTGCGCTACGACAAGCGCGGCGTATCTCGCTCCACGGGCGATTACAGCCAGGCCACCGTCGCTCAATTGACCGCTGATCTCTCTGCGGTCGTGCGGGCCATGAAGGCACGCAAGACCTTCCATCACCTCGGTCTCATCGGTCACAGCGAAGGGCCTGCCATCGCCGCATCGGTGGTGGCCGCACACCCCAAGGACGTGGACTTTCTCGTCTCCCTGGCAGGCGTGGGCCTTAATGGCCTCGACTCCATGCTGGTGCAGGATCGCGCCTGGGCCAAGGAGCACAGCGCCGATGCCGCCACCACCGAAAAGCTCATGGTCTACGTGCGCCACTACTACGAGATCATCCTTGCGCAGGCCGAAGTCGAACCTCGAATCGCAGCTCTGAAAGCCCTCTACCAGGGGCTTTCAGAAGAGGAGAAAGCCCTCATTGAAAAACACCACATGAACGAAGGCACCCTTTCCCTCACTTGGGCGAAGGAGCCGTTCCTGCGGGTCTCTCTCTTATCGAATCCTCCGGCGGATTGGCGTGCCGTGCGTTGCCCCGTGTTGGCCTTAAACGGCAGCCTTGATCATCAAGTGCCCGCAAAGGAGAACTTGGGCGGCATCCTCTCCGCGTTGATGGCGGGCGGAAATAAACAGGTCGAATCGGCTGTGCTTCCGTCGCTCAATCACCTCTTTCAAACGGCGAAAACGGGCAATGAGGAGGAGTACGGAACGATCGACGAAACATTCGCGCCCGAGGCGCTACAACGAATCGCGATCTTCGTCGCCGCGCAACGTTAAATACGTCTCCAGGCAACGACCTAGTGGTGTCCTTTGATCGCCTGCAGTTCAGGGCTGCCCACAATTTTTTCGATATTGAACGCCTCCCGGGCCAGCCAATCGTTAGTGAGGGCCCGGTAGGCCTCCAGATCGGGGAAGGCCAGCCGCACCATGTAATCAAAGGGGCCGCTCACCAGCCAGCAATCCAGCACCTCGGGCCGGCGTTTCACTTCCGCCTCGAAGGCCTGCTGGGCGGCCCGACCGCTTTGGTTGGCCAATGCGATTTGGGCGTGCACGATGACATTGCGCTGGAGGAAGGTGGGATCGATCCGCGCCGCGTAACCCTGGATGATGCCGGCCTGTTCCAGTTTGCGCACACGCTCCTGGCAGGGGCGCGGCGTGAGATTCACCCGCTCGCTCAGCTCCTGGTAGGTGATGCGTCCCTCTTTTCGGAGGATGTCGAGGATGCGCTGATCGATGGCATCGAGCTTGTGGCTGGGCGCGCTCATGGGAGCTCCAAAGGCCACAGCGGAATCCGCTGCAGAGGTGCCTCAGCTTAGCCGAATCGAGCGGAAGATCTCTCAACTTCGACCACCTCGGGGGCCACGGAGCACGACAATTGGTCCCTTTTCCCGTTTGAAGGGTTTTTGTGTTGCGCAGTTCTGCCGTGTTGATGGTTCGCCCCGCCCGTTTCATCGCGAACCCCCAAACGATGGCAAGCAATGCCTTCCAGCAGCTTGCCCCCGAATCCGTCGACCCCCAGGCTGCTGCGGAGATGGAATTCGATCACTACGTCACCGAGCTCCGCCGGGCAGGTGTTCATGTGCTCGTGGTGCAGGATCAGGCGGAGCCTCACACGCCCGATTCCATCTTCCCCAACAACTGGGTGACCTTCCACCAAGACGGCACGATGATCCTCTACCCCATGGAGGCTCCCAACCGCCGGCTGGAGCGCAAGGCCGAGGTGCTGCGGGCCGTGGAAGATGCCTTTATCGTGCGCCGCCGCATCGACCTCAGCCCGATGGAGGCCACAGGGCGCTTTCTCGAAGGCACGGGCAGCATGGTGCTGGATCGCGCACACCGGCTGGCTTACATCTGCCGCTCTACACGCTCCCATCCCGAGGTCGTGCGGATCTTCTGCGAGCTCATGGGCTACCGTCCCGTGTGGTTCAGCGGCACCGACGCGACAGGCCAAGCGATCTACCACACCAATGTGATGATGGCCGTGGGGCAGCATCTGGCGATCCTTTGCCTGGAGGCGATCGAGGACCCCAAGGAGCGCGCCCATCTCCTGGGCATCCTCCAGGAGACAGGAAAGAAACCGCTCCTCATCTCCCGCCGGCAGATGTCCGCTTTCGCGGGGAATATGCTGGAGCTACGTGGTCGACAGGGAGAGCCCGTCATCGCCCTATCCCGGCAGGCTTGGCGTTCACTGAGCCCTGAACAACAGGCTCTCCTGCGCTCCCATGGCACCCCAGTCATCGCCCCCATCGACACCATCGAACGCTGCGGCGGCGGAGGCACCCGCTGCATGGTGGCGGAGATCGCTTTACCTGAACGCCGTGCCCTTCAGGCCTTGAAAATCGGATAGGCCTTCGCGCGCACCTCAGACCCAAGCAACATCCCCACCTTCAACGCCCAGAACGCCGGTCTCTCGACGCACTGGAAAGTCCGTATTGACCCTCTCCGCCGGGGCTGCCAACCTCCATGGGCTCACACCGGAGGCAACATGCGCGCATCGGCTCCCATTCTCGCCCTGCTCCTCGCGGCGGCTCCTTTGGCCGCCCACGTGAAGCACGCCAAAAACAGCCAGGCCGACCAGAAGATCCATAAGGTCGAAAAGCTGGCGGACAACGTCTACTGCATCTTCGGCAACGGCGGGAACATCGGCCTCGTCGTTACCGATAAATACGCCGTACTCATCGACGACCAATTCGAGAACATCCTCCCCGGCCTCAAGGCCGCGGTGAAATCGGTCACCGACAAGCCCATCAAGTACCTCATCAATACCCACTGGCATGGCGATCACACCGGCGGCAATCGCGGCCTCGAAAGCCAGGTGGTGGCCATCCTCGCCCACACCAACGTGCGCAAGCGGCTGATCGAAGACCAGAAGGGGAAACCAGCCGATCAGCAGGGCGGTCTGCCCGAGCTCACCGTCGGCGAGGACGATCCTCAAGTCAGGGCCCGACTGGACATCCACCTCGGCGGCACGGAAATGCACCTCGTGCACTACCGCGCAGGCCACACAGATGGCGACATCATGGTGGGCATCCCCTCCAGCCACGTGATCCACATGGGCGATCTCTTCTTCAACGGCCTCATCCCCTACATCGATCTCAAGAGCGGCGGCAGCGTGGCAGGCATGCTCGAAAACGTTGAATGGGTGCTCTCCTGGGTGCCCGAAGACAGCAAGATCATCCCCGGCCATGGCCCCGTGGCCACCAAGAAGGACCTCGCCCACTTCCGGGATTTCCTCAAGGCCGTGCAAGCCCATGTGAAGGCCAACCCCGGCAAGAGCGGTAAGGACCTCGATGAATCCTTCGACCACAAGACCTGGGCCGATGTGAAACCCCTGGGCACCTTCCTCAGTTACGCGAACTTCTTCGAGATCGCCGCGGGACGCGTGCCCGCCAGCAAGTAAGTCCTACGCCTTCCAACCGCCTTCTTTCCGCGCAAACACGGATGGAAGGCGGGTGGATGGTGATTCAAGCGCTCTTCCAGAGGAACGGATCGGGCGCGTTACCCCGGATAAAGCTTTCCAAGGCCTGCGCCGACGCCTCTAGAGATGGGCATTCCCCCAGCGTCTGGCGACGATGAAGGATCGGGATGATCCACGTCTTGAGGGCCGAAAGCCATTCTTGGCCGGGCCCGAAGCAGGTGAAGTGGAGGTCGGGTCGCTCGCGCTCCAATTGGCGCAGATAATTGGAAATGACCGGCGCATCCGTGAGGCACCACAGTTGATGCCCTGGGGTCCTCGGTTGCAGCTCTGAAAGGAAGCGCCAGAAGTTGGACGTATAGTGCGTCGTAAACCCATCCAACTGCCTCAGGCCTTCCAACGACCGCAGATGGAGATGGAACATCCACGCGGGCTCTCCAGGGTTCGGAGCGGCGCCTAAGGATTCGGGCGCTCTGCGTTCGGCCCAGGGATCCAGCTCCAGCACCACCGCGTGATAGGGGGCGTGGAGATAGATTCCCAGTAGATCCACTACCCCCGATAGCTTGCGGAGATCCAAGGTTTGCGCGGATCGGCGGGGGTTCGGGCTCAGACCATGGGAGGCGAGCGTGCGCTGCACGGTGGCCGGGCTCAGAGCCGAAGCCTCCGCCAGGGCGCGAATGGTCCAGGCCGGTAGCCCCAGAGGGGGCGGGAGTTCCATGAGCCCTTTTAAGCGGTCGAGACGTGCCGCCTCTACAGATAGTGCACTCGAACGCCCACGTCCCTCGCTCAATGGATGGAAGCGCCCTTCCCGATAGCGCCGCCGCCACTTCATCACCGTGGAGCGCGTGAGCTTCAGATGGGAAGCGATGGCGGAATTGGGGCGCCCCTCCGCGCCCATAAGCAGGATCTGGCACTGCAGACGGAGCCGCTCCGGCGTCCGCTGGGAGCGAAGCAGATCCTCCAGCTTCAATCGGTCTTCCACGGCGAGTGAAAGCGGTACTGCGCGAAGGGACATGACTTGGGATACCGTCAAGGAAGGGCTCGAACGAAAAGGCCCTTAGATCTGGCTTCAGGGCTCAGATCTCCGGGGCCTTAGGCTCGGTCTTTTCATCATCCGAAGTTATGCTTTGCCAGCGGATGAACTCGCTATTAACAATTGGAAACACCCACCCCTTCCATGACCCACGTCCTCCTGTTGGAAGACCACGCCCTCAGCCGGAATACCCTCCTTCGCAATCTGGAGAAGGAGGGCTTCACGGTGAGCGCCTGCAGCACGGGGAAAGAGGCCCTCGCCTACCTTGATGCGGCGGTGAAGGGCGAGGCGCCGATGGCGCAGACCGCCATCTTGGATCTCAACCTTCCCGATATCGATGGGCTGGAGATCCTCAAGGCCATTCGCAACTCGTTGGACCATGCCTCCATGGGCGTATTGCTCCTCACCGCCAAAGCCGAAGAGATCGACCGCGTGGTGGGCTTGGAGCTGGGCGCTGATGACTACATCGCCAAGCCCTTTTCCTTCCGGGAGCTGCTGGCGCGCATTCGGGCCGTAGCCCGCCGCGCCGCGCCTTCTCCTGCGTCAGGAAAGCTCATCACCCACGGGCTCATCACCGTGAACATGGAGCGCTTCATCGCCGCGGTGGACGGCCAGCCCATGCTGCTCACCCGCCGCGAATTGGAGCTCCTCATCTACTTCCTGCGCCACGTGGGCCAGCTTCTCACCCGCCAGCAGATCCTCAAAGAGGTCTGGGGTCTGGATCACCCGCACGATAGCCGCACCATCGACGTGCACGTGCGAAGGCTGCGGATCAAGCTCGGGCCTGCTGCCGACCAGCTCCACACGGTCATTGGAACGGGTTACCGGATGGATTGACCTAGGAGGACGAGGGAAGGTCCACCACGAAGGTGGCGCCTACCTCCTGCCGCTCCTCTGCCCAGATGCGCCCTCCCATCGCCTCCACCATGGTTTGGGCGAGGGAGAGGCCCAGGCCTAGCGATGGCTCGCCCGCCGTGGGTTTGGCGCTCAACCGCGCGTAGCGTCCAAAGAGTTTGGACCGATCCTCCTGGGTGAGCCCAGGCCCCTGGTCCTTCACCCAGAGACGCGTGCGGCCTTGAGCTTCGCTCGCACCCAGAACCACTTCTGCATCCGGTGAGGAAAACTTCAGCGCATTGGAGAGCAGATTATCCAACACGGCAGCGAGATAGCTCGCATCGCCTAAGGCATGAGTCGGTTCAGCGGGAAGCTCCAACCTCACACGGATGCGCTTCCTTCTCGCCTGCTCCTGATGGCGCGCTTGGGCCTGCGCGAGCAGCTCCGAAACATCGAGTCGCTCCTGCTGAGGCTTGGAACGCCCCTCTTCCAACGCAGCCACATCTAAAAAGCGGAGCAGAAGGGAGCCCATATCCTGGCTTTCTCGCTCGATGTTGCGGGCGACTTCCGTCACCTCTTCCATATCTGTGGCGGCCTGGAGACTCTCGGCTGCCATCGCGATGCCGTGAAGGGGGTTGCGCAGATCGTGATTCACGATCTCCAGAAACCGGTTCTTCTGTTCGTTCAGCGTCTTCAGCTCTTGGTTGGCTTCAGTGAGATCCCGCGCCTGTTCCGTTAGACGAGTCTCCCGCTGGC
>JACXTT010000681.1_pt1 | contig 58012 bp, 49 predicted proteins | sample 9270951 | NCBI WGS metagenome assembly JACXTT01 (sample SAMN15532306, study PRJNA645909) | rock metagenome | isolation source: weathered quartz diorite | place: Puerto Rico | collected 2017-06-21
GCAGACCGTCTTCGCCCAGGGCGGCCCCGGGGCCCTCGCCGACGCGTTGGCCGCGGCCGCGCGGAACGCCGGTGCGGAGATCCGAACGAGCGCCGAGGTCACGCGCGTCACGACCCGCGACGGCCGCGCGACCGGCGTCGCCCTCGCGGGCGGCGAGGAGATCGCGTCGCGCGCGGTCGTGTCAGGCGTGGATCCCAAGCAAACGCTCCTTCGCTTCCTCGATCCCGAGGAGCTCGGCCCGACCCTCGTCTGGCGCGCGTCGCACATCCGCACTCCCGGTGCCACGGCGAAGGTGATCCTTGCGCTGTCGGAGGTCCCACGGTTCGGCGGGGTCGACGACCCGGAGCGGCTCCGTGGCCGGATCGTCATCGCCCCCGGCATCGACTACCTGGAGCGAGCCGCCGATGCCGCGAAGTACCGGCGGATCAGCACCGAGCCCTTCCTCGAGGTCACGATCCCGACGCTCGCCGACCCGTCGCTCGCGCCGAACGGCGGCCATGTCATGAGCGTCCTCGCGCAGTGCGCGCCGTACCGGCTTCGAGACGGCGCAACGTGGGACGCTGAACGCGAGATCCTGGCCGACCTGATCCTCAAGACGCTCGAAACGTACGCGCCGGGCCTCTCGAACCTTGTCACCGCCCGTCAGGTCCTGACGCCGCTCGACCTCGAGCGCGACCTCGGGCTCACCGGCGGGCACCTCCTGCACGCGGAGCCCGGGCTGGACCAGTTCTTCGCGTGGCGGCCGCTGCTGGGGTTCGCCAGGTACCGCATGCCGATCGAGGGCCTCTACCTGTGCGGGTCCGGAGCCCATCCGGGTGGCGGCATCACGGGCGCGCCGGGGCAGAACGCCGCGCGCGAGATCCTCTCGGACCTCAAAGCGCGCCGCCGGCGTTGAACCCCTCCCCCGCACCGGCCACACTGGCCGCGATGTCCGGTGCGTCCGTGGCCACGATGCTGGAGGCTCGTTCGGTCGCGGTGATCGGCGCGAGCGCGACCCCTGGATCGTTTGGCGAGCAGATGATGATCCAGCTCGTCACCTCGGGCGGCTTCGACGGGGCTGTCTACCCCGTCAATCCGAAGTACGACGAGCTGTTCGGCCTGCCGTGCGCGCCCAGCATCGCCGAGGTGCCGGGTAACGTGGACCTCGCGATCGTGGGCGTCTCGAACGCCCTGCTCGAAGCCCAGCTCCGGGCGTGTGCGGACGCGGGCGCGCGATCAGCCGTGATGTTCGCGAGCGCCTTCGAACCTCCGTCCGACGGCCCGCCGCTCACCGAACGCCTGCGCCGGATCGCCGACGAGGCCGGCATGGCGCTCTGCGGCCCGAACGGGATGGGGTTCCTGAACGTCGAACGACGCCTGCGCGCATGCGGCTTCCATGAGCCCGCCGATCTCGAACCGGGCGGCATCGCGTTCATCAGCCACTCCGGATCCGCCTTCTCCGCCATGCTCCACAACCGCCGGGGCCTCCGGTTCAACCTGGTCGTGTCCTCCGGGCTCGAGTTGGTCACGACCATGGACCAGTACGTCGACCACGCGCTGGGCCTGGAGAGCACGCGAGCCGTCGCGCTGTTCATGGAGACCGTGCGCAACCCGGAGGGGTTCCGCTCCGCCGTCGCCCGCGCGGCCGAACGCGACATCCCCGTCGTCGCCATGAAGGTCGGCCACGCCGATCGCGCACGCGAGCTGGTGGCGGCCCACTCCGGCGCCCTCGCGGGCGAGGACGGCGCGTACGAGGCGCTCTTCGACGCGTACGGCGTCCTCCGCGTCCGGACCCTGGACGAGCTGGCCGACACGCTCGAGCTCCTCTCCGCCGGCCGGCACGCCCGCCCGGGTGGGCTCGCGGCGATCCACGACTCGGGCGGCGAGCGCGCGCACCTGATCGACGCGGCGGAGGAGGCCGGCATCCCGTTCGCCCAGATCGGGCCCGAGACCGTCGCCCACCTGCAGGCCGCGCTCGACCCGGGCCTTCCCGCCGTCAATCCGCTCGACGCCTGGGGCACCGGCCGCGACGCCGAGGCGCACTTCGTCGACTGCATGCAGGCGCTGCTGGACGACCCCGACACCGCCGCCCTCGCCTTCTGCGTCGACCTCACGACCGAGGTCAACCCCGACGCAGGCTATGCCCGCGCCGCGTCGGAGATCATCGGACGAACCGACAAGCCGGTCGCCGTGCTCTCAAACCTGCGAAGCGGGATCGATCCGCACCAGGCGGCGCTGGTGCGGGCGGCCGGCGTGCCGGTCCTCGAAGGGACGGCGACCGGGCTCGCCGCCTTCCGGCATCTGTTCGACCGCCGCGATTGGCGCGCCCGGGCGGCTCCGATCCCTCCAACGCCCGTTCCCGACGCGGTTCGAACTCGCTGGCTCGCCCGCCTCGCGACCGGCCGGGTGTTCGACGAGCGCGAAGCCCTTGCCCTGCTCGCGGACTACGGCGTCCCCGCCGTCCCCGCGCAGGCTGCCGACTCGCTCGACGAAGCCATCCGGGCCGCGTCCTCGCTCGGGTGGCCCGTCGCCCTGAAGGCTGCGGCGACCGGGCTGCTGCACAAGTCCGACGCCGACGGCGTGCGCCTGAACGTCCAGGGCCCCGACGACCTCCGCGCCGAATACACCGACCTCGCGTCGCGACTCGGGCCCCGCGTCGTCATCTCGACGATGGCACCGCCGGGCGTCGAGCTCGCGCTCGGCATCGTGCGCGACCACCAGTTCGGCCCGCTCGTCATGGTCGCGGCGGGCGGCCTCCTGGTCGAGGTGCTCCGCGACCGCACGTTCGCGCTCCAGCCGGTCGATCCCGCCCACGCCCGCCGCATGCTCGACCGACTCGCCATCAGACCGCTCCTCGACGGTGTGCGCGGCCGCCACCCCGCGAACCTCGACGCCGTCGCCCACGCCGTTGCCCGCTTGTCCCTCATCGCCGCCGACCTGGGCGAGCACGTCGACGCGATCGACATGAATCCCCTTATCGCGTCCCCCGACGGCTGCGTCGCCGTCGACGCGCTCGTGATCCCGCGAACGAGCCCATGACCGAGCCCGTCCTGATCACCGAGGACGCCGGACCCGTCCGCCGTCTCATCCTCAACCGACCCGAGCGACTGAATGCCCTCTCCCACGAGCTCGTCGAAACCCTCTCGTCCGCACTCGCCGCCGCGGCCACCAATGACACCGTGCGCGTCCTGATCCTGCGCGGGGCCGGCCGCGCGTTCTGCGCCGGCTACGACCTGAAGGAGGAGGCCGAACAACGCGCCACCGAGGGCGCGCCCGACATCGCCGCCTGGCGCGCTGGGCTCGCCCACGACGTCCAGCGCATGCTCGAGATCTTCGACCACCCCAAGCCCGTGATCGCCGAAGTGCACGGGTACTGCCTGGGCGGCGGCTGCGACCTGATGATGATGTGCGACCTGGCGATCGCCGCCGACGACGCGCTTCTCGGCGAGCCCGAGATCCGCTTCGGTTCCGGCGTCGTGACCATGGTCATGCCGTGGCTCGTCGGCGCCCGGAAGGCGAAGGAGCTCCTCCTGACCGGCGAGGATCGCATCACGGCCCCGGAGGCGCTCCGGATCGGGCTCGTCAACCGCGTCGTGCCCCGCGACGAACTGTCCGACCAGACCCTGGCTCTTGCCACGAACATCGCGAAGCTGGACCCTGTGGCGATCTCGCTCACGAAGCGATCGATCAATCGATCCCTCGAGGTCGCCGGCTTCCGCGAAGCCCTCATGGCGAACGTCGACCTCGACGCGATCATCGAGTCCGCCGAGGTCCCCGAGCGTCAGGAGTTCAACCGCGTTCGCGAGGAGCGAGGACTGAAGGCCGCGATCGCCTGGCGCGACGCGCGGTTCCGAGGTTCGGACCTGCGTTAGGCCAGATTCGTGGGAGCGATCGGCGGTACGAAGAACGGCGGCTCCTCAACGTCCGCGATGACGCAGAAGTCGATCGTGCCGGCCATCGGATCGTCGCCGTTGTCGTCCATGAGGTTCAGCACGCACGACACCGTGACGGTGGCATCCTGAAACGGCGCGGGGTCGAAGAGCGGGATCTCCAGGCTGACGGCGAGTTGGGCCACGTGGTGATCTTCATTGGCAACATGGGCCAGATCTCCGTACTTGACCATGTAGCCGACGAGCACCGGAGTCGCGCTCCTGACTCTGTGGGGGAACTCCACCGTGACGGTCTGCCAGGCGCCATTTGCGCCGGCCGGTACCTCCATCTCGGCGTGCCCGGTCCGCATCATGATCATCGTGCCCGTGCCTCCCCTCCGGCGAGCTACGCTGCTCGATCACCTCGAGCAGAGTGGGAGTCTGTGGCTTCTCCCCACGCTGGTCAAATGGAAAGGACCCGATGACTGTTCCCGGGAACCCTTTCGCCGGCAAGGACGTACCAGGCTCGAATGCTGCCGTCGTTGCAGCCGGGCGAGAGTGAGGTGGGAGCGGTGAGACGAACGAAGCGACGATTCATGTCCTGGAGCGTGGTGCTCACGGCCGTCTCAGCGGCCGCGCTGGCGCTCGGGGTGCCCGCAGCGAACGCGGGCGGAAGCTGCCACTCCGACGCGGCCGCAGCTGCAGGCATCCAAGTGACCCTGAGTGAGCTGTGCTTCGGACCGACCGTGCTGTATGCGAAGCCCGGATCGACCGTGACGTGGACGAACAAGGACTCCACGGCCCACACCGTGACGGGCCTCGGATTCCGTTGGGGAAGCGACGGCGACCTCCTGCAGGGCGGTGTGGTCGCGTATCGATTCGCCCAGGCGGGGATCTACCCGTACTCCTGCATCATCCACCCGGGCATGGTGGGCGCGGTCGTGGTCGGGGACGCAGGATCGCCGAGCGCCCTGGGCTTGGCGGCGCCCGTGCTGGTGCAGGAGAACCCGACTGCGGCAAATGCGCCCCAACCGGCGCCTACGGCGACAGTCCGGACCGTCGTGTCCGGGTTCTGGCGTGCTCTGGCGCTGATCAGCCTGAGCTTGCTGGTTGCGGTGGCCGTGGCGGTCGCCCTGCGGTGGCAGCGAGGCCGCCGCCGGTCGTACGCGGTGAGCTGAGGGGCTCGGTTCAGGGGAACCGCGCGGGAGGAGACCGCAAGGGGGAGCCGGTACAGTACGGCGGTGACGAGCTTCAGCCTCGAGGACGCCGCTGCTCGCGCTGACGCCAGTGCCGACGAGGTGCGCCAGCTCGCCGCCCTGGGGGTCGTCACTCCGGGTCCGGACGGGCAGTTCACCGCCGGCGACGTGCGCCGCATCGGCCTGGTGCACAGCGTCGTCGCCGCCGGCATCCCGCTGGACGGACTGAGCGCCGCCGTTCGCACCGGGCAGATCTCCCTCGACTTCCTCGACGCGCCCGCGTTCGAGCGCTTCTCGACCCTCACCTCCGTGACGTTCGCCGAATTCGCCGAGCGCGCTCAGGTGCCGGTCGAGCTGCTGATGCTGATCCGCGAAGCCGCGGGTTCGGCCCCACCGCTCCCCGACGACCGGATCCGCGACGAGGAGCTCCCCTACGCCGAATTCATCGAAACCCAGATCAAGGCCGGGTTCCGTCCGGCTGCCATCCAACAGTTGCTCCGCGTCCAGGGCGACTCACTGCGCCGCATGGCGGACACGGAGGCGGCGTGGTGGCAGTCCGAGATGGTGAACCCGGCGATGGAGGCAGGCCGGCGGCCCGACGAGGTCATGGGGCTCGACTTCGGCGACCAGCTGAGCGTGCTGGCCGAGCGCGCGCTGCTGGGGATGTACCACCTGCACCAGACACAGACCTGGACCGGCAACATCATCCGGGGATTCGAGACGATGCTGGCGGCGGCGGGGTTGCACAGCCGGCTGGAACACCCTCCGGCGATGTGCTTCCTGGACATCACCGGCTACTCGCGGCTCACCGAGGAGCGTGGGGACACGGCCGCGGCGACGCTCGCCGAGCAGCTGAGCCGGCTCGTGCAGCGCACCTCGGTCACCTACGGCGGGCGGCCGGTGAAATGGCTGGGCGACGGGGTCATGCTCTTCTTCCCGAACCCCGGCCCGGGTGTCGTGGCTGCGCTCGACATGGTCGATGGCGTGGCCGAGGCGGGGCTGCCACCTGCGCACGTCGGCCTGCACGTCGGGCCGGTCATTTTCCAGGAGGGCGACTACTACGGCGCGACGGTGAACGTCGCATCGAGGATCGCCGACTACGCGCGACCCGGGGAGGTGCTCGTGAGCCGGGACGTGGTCAACGCATCGGCAGGGACCGACGTCGCGTTTCGTGAGATCGGCCCCGTGGAGCTCAAAGGCGTGTCCGGCGCGATGCACTTGCTTGCCGCGTCACGAGCGGGAACGACGTCTTAGTCGGGTGGCCGAAGGATCCGATCCGGGAGGAAGCGGCCGAGGACCTCGGGCAGCTCGACGCTCCCGTCGGCGCGCTGGCCGTTCTCGAGGAGGGCGACGATCGTTCGGCCCACGGCACAGAGCGTCGCATTCAGCGTGTGCGGCGGGCGGTTCCCGTCGGAGAGTCGCACGCGGCACTCCATCCGCCGCGCCTGGAAGTCGGTCGTGTTCGAGGTCGACGTGATCTCGCGGTAGGTGCCCTGCCCGGGAAACCACGCCTCGATGTCGTACTTCTTCGCGGCGGGCGCGCCGAGCTCGCCCGTGCAGACGTTCACCACGCGGTACGCCAGGTTGAGGGATGCGACCCACTCCTCCTCGATCGCGAGGAGGCGCTCGTGTTCGGCTTGCGACTCGTCGGGCACGACGAAGCTGAACATCTCGAGCTTGTCGAACTGGTGGACGCGGAAGATGCCGCGCGTGTCCTTGCCGTAGCTCCCGGCCTCGCGTCGGAAACAGGTGGAGAAGCCCAAGTATCTGATGGGGAGTGAGGTCGGCTCCAGGATCTCGCCCGCGTGCATGGCGGCGAGGGCGACCTCGGAGGTCCCGGTCAGATAGAGGTCGTCCTCGTTCGTGACGTAGAGGTTGACCGCGTCGGTCGGGAGGAACCCGGTCGCATACATCGCGTCCTCGCGCACGAGCACCGGAGGGATCACCGGCGTCAAGCGGTGACGGTCGGCGAACTCGAGCGCGTGCTGGACGAGCGCGAACTCGAGACGCACGGCGGGGCCGGTGAGGTAGGAGAATCGCGCGCCCGAGGTTCGCACGCCGCGTTCGATGTCGATCATGCCGAGCGACTCCCCGAGCTGGACATGGTCCTTGACCTCGAAGTCGAACGACGGAGGGGTCCCGACCTTCTTGATCTCGACGTTGTCCTCGTCCGACCGGCCGTCCGGCGTGGCGTCGTCGGGAACGTTGGGGAGGCGCGCGGAGACCGCGGCGAGCTCCTCCTCGACGCGGGCAAGCTCGGGTTCAATCTCCTTGAGCTCGTCGGAGACGGCGCGGAGACTCTCGATCAGCGCCTGACGCTCGGTCGACGACTCCGCGGACGGCACGGCCTTCGAGCCGCGGTTCTGCTGGGCGCGAAGCTCCTCCACTCGCGCGATCATGGAGCGGCGCCGCTCGTCCAGCTCGAGCGATCGATCCAGGTCCGCGAGTGCGCCGCGGCGGGCGAGCGCACGCCGGTACGGCTCGGGGTCCTCCCGGATCGCCTTGAGGTCGAGCAGCCCAGCCTGCCCCGCGCCGTGCCCGCGCCGGCCCTAGCGGGCCTTCGCCGGCTCCTCGATCCGGGTCGCGGGCTCGGCCTTCGCCGATTCGGGCGCGGTCGTCGTCGTCGGGGACGCCTGTTGGTCCATGGCCGACTGCCCATTGAAGATCGCGCCCTCGGACACGACGAGCGTCTTCGCCGTGATGTTGCCGTCGACGCGCCCGCCCTTCGCGAGCTCGGCCCGCGCCTTCGCCGTGATGTTGCCCTTGAACTTGCCGGCGATCGTCACGTTCGTCGCGTTGATGTCGGCCTCCACCTGGCTCTGCGCCGAGAGCGCGACGTCGCCGTCCGCCGTGATCTTGCCCTTCACCTGGCCGTCGATCCGAAGCGACCCTGCCGACAACACCGTCCCCTCGAGGCGGGCGCCCTGCCCGACGACCGTGACCTCCGTACCCGCGCCTTCGCTCATGCGCACCTCCCGCGCCTCGATGGGCTTGTCGCGCTCCTCCTGCTCGCCGCGTCTGAACATCAGCTCGCCTCCACGATCTGCCGGGTGCCCTCGAGCGCCTCCCGGATGGCCTGCCGCTCCTCGTCGGAGAGGTTGTGGATGCTCGTCCCGTTCTGGATCCGCTTGGCGTAGCACCGGGTATCCTGCCGCCCGTTGATCGAGGTGATCACGACCCCGTCGCCGTGGCCGTCGAGGAGCGCCGCCGAGAACGACAGCCGGCCCCCCATGTCCTCGAACGCGTCGAACCGGACGACGCCCACGTGCCGAACCGAGTCCTTCGCGATGTCGGAGAGTAGACGCTGGCCCTGCGCGAGCTTCTTGACGGCCGCCTCGAGTCGTTGGATGGCCCGGCCGTGCGATTCGGCGGCCACGGCCTGTCGCTCGCCGGCCGCGCCTCGCGCGGCGCCTCGGCGGGCCCTCGACCCCGGCCGCCCCAGCAGCCGAGACAGCACGTAGACCAGCACCACCAGATTGAGGATCGCGAGGACGGAAAGGGTCGTGTTCGAGAAGTTCATGTGGTGGGCCTGCCGTGGCTTGTCCGGTCTGTGAGGCGAAGTATACGATGGGGCCTCCGATGAACCGGGGAAGCCACAGAAACCGCTCGCTCGGCGAGGGCTTCCCCGCGCCCTCGCCCTAGTGCGCCTCGCGTATTTCGACTGCTTCTCCGGGATCACCGGCGGCATGGCGCTGGGCGCGCTCGTGCATGCCGGGGCGGACCTCGCGCTCATCTCGAGCGCGCTCTCGGACATGCCGGTCGGCGGGTTCGCGCTGGAGCAGGAGCCCGTCGAGGTGCAGGACATGGCCGCCCTGCGCATCCACGTGCACGCCGAGCCGCAGGCGGTGATCCGAACGTACGGGAGCATCCGCGGGATGCTCCGCGACGCCAAGCTTCCGGACGCGGCGAGGCGCACCGCGCTTCGCATCTACCAGCGCCTGGCCGAGGCCGCGGCGCGCGTTCACAGCAAGGAGGTGGACGTCGTCACCTTCTCTGAGTTCGGCGAGCTCGAGTGCCTGATCGAGTTCGTGGGGTGCGCTCTCGCGTTGCACTCCCTCGGGGTCGAGCGTGTCTACGCGTCGTCGGTGCCGACGGGCCTCGGGATGATCCGAACCGAGCACGGGATGAGCCCGATCCCCTCGCCGGTCGTGCTCGAGCTCCTCCGCGGGGCGCCGACGTACTCGCGCGGGATCCCGGTGGAGCTCGTGACCGCATCCGGGGCGGCCATCCTCGCCGCGCTGAGCGAGGGCTACGGCGACATGCCCGTCATGCGCTCGGAGAGCGTCGGCTACGGGGCGGGGACCCTTCGGCTCGACTTCCCGAACATGCTCCGCGTCGTCATCGGCGAGGAGCAGCGCGCCGGCTCGCTCCCGGCTCCGTCGGGGCCGGGAGGGGCGGTCGTTTCGGCGATCGCGCGCGCTGTGGACGGCCCGGCGGTCGAGGCCCTGCTCTCCGAGCTGATCGCCGCGGGCGCGAACGACGCGTGGACGACCACGGTGACGTCGGCAGGAGGCGAGCCCGCCACGCACGTCGAAGCCCTGGCTCCTGCCGACCGAGCCGAAGCGCTCGTGGCGGTCCTTCGGGGCTCCGAGAGCGTTCGCAGCGTGACGGTCTCACCGGCAACGTTTTCGGCCGAGACCCGAGATTCCTAGGACCCCGAAACGTCGACGACCAGGTCGTCCCGGTCCTCATACAGGACGCTCCGGGGGGCGAAGTCAGAGCCGGTATCGAACGCAACCAGCCCCGTCACCGTGTCGTGTGGTTGGAGCGTGCCGGACACCGGCAACGCCAGCAGATGATCGAAGGGCGGGAGCGCCTGGACCACGCGTCCCGCCGCCGACTGCAGGAGGAGCTGCCCCAACGACCAATCGATGGGCTGGTCCGAGTTGCTGACGAGCGAGACCTGGAAGACCTCGGAGTGGTCAGCGACTCCGGGCCAGCCGACGCAGTCCGACGCGAAGGCGTCCGCCAGACCGTTCACGGAGTTCTCCTGGCAGTTGCCCGATGCGGCGAACGAATCCAGGCGCAGGGAGAGCTGCTCGCTGATGGCGGCTTCGGGGAATCGCGCCCGATCCACCTTCCGGTCCGGGAGGCTCACGTGAAGCTGCGGGCCGCCGCCCCCGATGCGCCCGATCACCGGCAGCCCCAGGACGAAGATCAGACCCGAGAGCAGGAAGGCTACGGCCATGCGGACCGGCATCCTTCCCGGCCGGTCCGGCGCCGGTGTCGGAACATGCGCCGGCGGCTGCGGCGGCGGCGTGACCCAGAACGGCTGATCGGGCCGGGGCGGGTGCAGGTCGCTCATCGGGACTCTCCTGCATCTTCGGCTCGCCACTCCATGGGGTCAAGGTTCCGAGGCGTCACCCGCCCTCGGCGATGAGCCCCTGCAGGATGTCCTGCAGGCCCACGGGGTCGATCCGACCGAGGAACCCGTATCGGATGACCCCCGATGCGTCGATGACGAAGGTCGTGGGGAGCCCCAGCGCGCCGTAGCTCGCAGCCACCGTACCCTCGGGGTCGAACGCGATCGGATACGTGATCCCGAATTCCTGGACGAACGCGCGCGCCGAGCCCTTCGCGTCCTGCTGATCGACGCCCAGGAACTGGATGTCCAGCGATTCGTCGGTCTGCCAGAGCGCCTCGAGCTTCGGTGACTCGTCTCGGCAGGGCCCGCACCACGACGCCCACAGGTTCAGCACGACGATCCTCCCCGCGTACTGATCGAGCGAGGCCGTCCCGGCCCCGTCCAGGAGCGGGAGGCGGAACGCGGGCGCGGCCCGGTGCTGGGGGACCGGGCTCGCGACGAACGTCACGGTGCTCAGATCGGGCCGGGTCGGACGGCTCGGCCCGCGGCGGGCGACGATCACGCCCACCACCACGGCGACCAGCACCACCGGCAGGAAGATCGCCACCGCGCGAGCCGCGACGTACCGCCGGGCGCCAGGGGTCGCTCCCGCCCGGTCCATGTCATCGTCCGGAGTCATCGATCCTGGATAGTAGAAGGCCGTTGCCTGACCGGCCTTCGCAGGATTAGCTATCCGCCATGGAAACGCCCAGGGCGAGCGGCTGGCGAGGCCGGATCGACCGGCTCGCGCGGATCGGGGTGCTGCCGTCCGACACGCGCGACGAGGCGCTCCGCAAGGAAACCCTGGTGCTCGCGACGGCCTTCGTCGCGGTGCTTGCCGTCGCCTGGGTCGTGACCTACTCGATCGTCGGGCTGTACTGGGCGGCCGCGATCCCCTTCATCTATCAAGTGGTCTCGGTCGTCAACCTCGCCGTCTTCGCCCGGACGAAGCGCTACCGGTTCTTCCGGGCGAGCGCGCTTGCGCTGAGCCTCGCCCTCCCGTTCGCGCTGCAGCTCACGCTCGGCGGGTTCGTGCGATCGAGCGGCGTCATCCTCTGGTCGTTCACCGCGCCGCTCGGCGCGCTGCTCTTCTCGGGCCACCGCGAGGCGGCGCGATGGTTCGGGGCGTTCCTGGTCGCCGTCGTGCTCGCCGCAGCGCTCGACCCGCTGCTGTCCACCGCCGCGAAGGAGATCCCCTCGGGGCTCCGTCTCGCCCTCTTCGGGCTCAACGTGCTCGGTGTCACCGGCACGTGCTACTTCCTGCTCCAGTACTTCGTCCGGGAGCGGGACCACGCGGCGCAGCTGATCGCGGCCGAACGGGAGCGCTCGGAACTCCTGCTGCTCAACGTGCTGCCCCAGGCGATCGCCGAGCGCCTGAAATCCGGCGAGTCGGTCATCGCCGACGGCGTCTCGGACGTCGGCGTGCTGTTCGCGGACATCGCGAGCTTCACGCCGCTCTCCGAGACGATGCATCCCGACGAGGTCGTGCGCCTGCTGAACGACGTGTTCACGGCCTTCGACGGCTTCGCCGAAGCGCGCCGCTTGGAGAAGATCAAGACCATCGGGGATGCCTACATGGTCGCCTCCGGCCTCCTCGGCGGGGGCGCGGACCACGCCGAAAGCCTGGCCCGCATGGCGCTCGACGTGCGGGAGGCCGCGCGCGAGCGGAGCCTCCAGGTTCGGGTCGGGCTCGACATCGGCCCCGTCGTCGCCGGGATCATCGGCCGGCGGAAGTTCAGCTACGACCTGTGGGGCGATACCGTGAACACGGCGGCCCGGATGGAGTCGCACGGTATCCCGGGCTCGATCCAGGTGACAGAGCGCGCCTACCTCCGATTGTCCGAAGCCTTCGCCTTCGAGGAGCGGGGCGTCGTCGATGTGAAGGGCAAGGGCCCCATGCGCACGTTCATCCTGGTCGGCGAGCGAACCGGCGATCGTACGATGAGTGCGTGAACGCGCTGCACGAGCACGCCCCGCACCGCCCCCAACCGCAGCACCGCCGGGTGCTGTGGCTGGCGCTCGCGGCGAACGCGGTACTCCTGCTCGCGGAGGTGGCGGCGGGTCTCGCGTTCCGGTCGCTCGCGCTCCTCGCGGACGCCGCCCACCTGCTCACCGACGTCACGGGCCTCGGGCTCGCCGCGTTCGCCGTCTCCCTCATGGCGAGGCCGGCGACCAGTCGTCACACGTACGGGATGCTGCGCGTGGAGGCGCTCGCCGCGCAGGCGAATGCCCTGATCCTCATCGGGGTCGCGGCCTGGGTCCTCGTCGAAGCGGTCCGTCGCCTCGCGCATCCCGTCCACATCTCAGGCGCCGGCGTCCTCGCGGTCGCGTCGCTCGGACTCGTCGTGAACCTCGGGAGCGCGTGGGTCCTGCATCGCGTCGGGACGAAGAGCCTGAACGTGCGCGGCGCGTTCCTGCATCTCGCCGCCGACGCGCTCGGCTCGCTCGGCGCGATGGCCGCAGCGACCGTGATCCTGATCTGGGACAACCACCGCGCCGATCCCATCGTCTCGATCCTGATCAGCGGGCTGGTGGTCTGGGCGGGCCTGCGCCTGCTGCGCGACACGCTCAACATCCTCATGGAGGGCGCGCCATCCGACTTCGATGCCTCGGACGTTGAGCGCGCGCTGATCACCCAGCCCAACGTCCGCGACGTTCATCATCTGCACGTGTGGGACCTGGCGTCGGACACGCCAGCGCTCTCCGCGCACGTGGTCCTGGCCGGCGAGCCCTCGATGCACGATGCACAGCTCGAGGGCGAGCGCATCAAGGCGATGCTGCTCGCGCGATTCGGGATCGAGCACGCGACGCTCGAACTCGAATGCCACGGGCCGGCCGGGTCCCACAACGAGAACAACGCGGACGGGGGTGGGCGAGGGGGGACTTGAACCCCCATGAGGTTGCCCTCACAGGATCCTGAATCCTGCGCGTCTGCCAATTCCGCCACTCGCCCCGGGCGAGACGCGATGGTAGCAGGCGATCTCCACGGCTCCGGACGTGTCCGCGAGAGGCCGCTGATATCATCGAGTCCTGCCCTCCCATCCCTCTGACCTGCGGATATGAGACCTTGGGCATCCTGAACGAATTCGAGCGGCGCCTCGAGGGCATGATCGAGGGGGTCTTCGGGAAAGCCTTCCGGACGAGCCTGCAACCGGTCGAAATGGCGAAACGGATCCTCAAGGAGATGGAGGCCAACAAGACCGTCGGCGTGAAGCAGGTCTGGGTGCCGAACGGGTTCCTGTTCGGCATCTCCGCCCCTGACCGCGAGCGGTTCCAGCAGACCGAGCGTGCGTTGCGCCGCGAGTTGGAGCAGGTGGTTCGCGACGGCGCTCGGGAGCGGGGGTGGGCGCTGGTCGGGCCGCCCGAGGTGCAATTCGACACCGACGAGTCCCTGCGCGAGGGCCAGTTCACGTGCCAGGCCGTGCTGATCGAGGGCGAGCTTCCGGAGGAGCCCGAGGACGTTGCGGGGCCGGAGCTGCCGGCGCCGCCGACGTCGGCGGAGCTGGTGCTGATCCAGGACGGGATCGATGGGAAGGCGTACCCGCTCGAGCGCGACGTGGTCATCATCGGCCGGCTCGACGATTCGGACGTCGTGCTCCCCGACCCCGAGACGAGCCGCCGCCACGCGGAGGTGCGTCGCGAGAACGGCGAGTTCGTCCTGCAGGACCTTGGATCGACGAACGGGACGCTCGTGAACGACGAGGCCGTCCAGGAGCGGACGCTCCGCGAAGGCGACCGCATCGGGATCGGAGGGAGCATCCTCGAGTTCCGGAGGCGGTGAGGTGGCCCCGGCCGCCCTGACCGTCCTGAAGGCCGTGTTCCTCGCGCTCCTGTACCTCTTCGTCTTCTGGGCGCTCCGGGCCGCGCGCGCGGAGCTCGCGACGGAGCCCCAAGTGGCGGCGCCGGCGTCCGCAGCGTCGAGTTCGGACGGCCGCGCGGTCCCGCGATCGCTCACGCTCACCGACGAGCACGGTGCGTCGATCGGCGCGGTGCCGCTCTCGGGTCCCGTCCAGGTGGGGCGGAGCCCCAGCTGCCAGATCCCGCTCACCGACACCTTCGCGTCCTCGATCCACGCGCGCCTGTTCGCTCGGGACGGGTCGTGGTTCGTGGAGGATCTGGGCTCGACGAACGGCACCTACGTGAACGAGCGCCGCGTCACCACCCCGGCGGAGATCAAGGTCGGTGACCGGGTCCGCGTCGGGCGAACCCTGCTGGAGGTGCGCCCGTGACGGTTCGGTCGGGCGTTCGCACCGACGTCGGCCGCGCCCGCGGACGAAACGAAGACGCCTACCTCGTCCGGGATCCGCTCTTCGCGGTTGCCGACGGGATGGGCGGGCATCGCGGTGGGAATGTCGCCTCGAAGGTCGCGCTCGAGGCGATGCGAGGGTTCGACGGAACGGATACCGACAGCGCGTCCGCGCTGGTCCAGGACATCAGGACCGCGAACGAGACCGTGCTCGCGCGGGGCGAGGCCGATCGCGACCTCCGTGGGATGGGCACGACGATCACGGCCGTGCTGGTCCAGGGCGAGCACGCGACGATCGCCCACGTCGGCGACTCGCGCGCGTACCGGTTGCGGGACGGCGAGCTCGAGCAGCTGACCGAGGATCACACGCTGGTCCATCAGCTGGTCGAGGAGGGCAGGATCACGGCGGACCAGGCGGGGCACCACCCCCAGCGGAGCATCCTCACGCGCGCGGTCGGCGTGGAGCCGTCGGTGGACGTGGATGAATCGACGATCGAGCTTCGTTCCGGCGATCGCCTGCTGCTTTGCACGGACGGGCTCACGGGGATGCTCTCCGACGAGGCGATCCGCGACGTGCTCGCGAGCGAGGAGGATCCCCAGGGCGCGAGCGACCGACTGGTCGAGGCGGCGAACGCCGCCGGCGGCGACGACAACATCACGGTGGTCGTGATCGACGTGCTCGACGTGAGCGCTCATCCCGAGGAGGCGAGGCTGGTCGGTGATGCGAGGACCGGCCCGCCGCCCGCCTCACAGCCGGCACCGGTTCGGCAGCCGCGCCGATGGCGCCGGGCTGCGATCCTGACCGCGGCGCTCGTGATCGCCGTGCTGGCGGCCGGGTGGTTCGGCGTGCGCGCCTACGCGAACGGGCAGTGGTACGTGGGGATCTCGAACGGCCACGTGGCGATCTACCACGGGATCCCTGTGCGCGTCCTCGGGCTGCGCCTCTCGCACGTGGCGGCGACCACGGACCTTCCCGCCGCGGGCGCGGAGCAGCTCGAGCCGTGGGCCGGGATCCATGACGGGATCACCGCCGCGAGCTTCGCGGCCGCGCAGGCCATCGTCGACCAGATCCGCGCGGACCTCGCCTCGGCGGGCGGCGGATGAACACGCTCGTCCGCTGGCGCACCCAGCTGGGCCTCACCGTCGGGGCGATCGTGCTCTCCGTGGGCGCCTATGTCCTGGTGACGCTCGGGCTCACGGGCGAGACGCCGCACGGTGTGGCGGGGTTCGTCGCGCTGATCGCGGTCGCGTATCTGGCGGCGGACGTCGCGATCGTCAAGCTGGTGCCCGGCGCCGACCCGATCCTGTTCCCCACAGCCGCGCTGCTCGCGGGCCTCGGCTACGCGCTCATCTACCGGCTGAATCCGGGTCTCGCCGGGGAGCAGCTGGGCTGGCTGATCCTTGGCCTGTCGCTCTTCGTGCTCACGCTGGCGCTGGTGCGCGACCACCGGTCGCTCGGCGGGTACACGTACACGATCGGGCTCATCGGGCTCGGGTTCCTGCTGCTGCCGATCGCGCCCAGGATCGGTGAGACGATCAACGGCGCGCGCCTGTGGGTTCGCCTGGGACCCATCAGCTTCCAGCCCTCCGAGGCGGGGAAGGTGCTCCTGGTCGTCTTCATGGCGTCGTACCTGGCCGGCCACCGCGAGCTGCTCGCGGTGGCGACGCGAAGGATCGGGCCGGTCCGGATCCCCGAGCCCAAGTACCTGGGGCCGCTCCTGATCGCCTGGGGTGTCTCCCTCGCGGTGCTGTTTGTCGAGAAGGACCTCGGCTCGTCGCTGCTGTTCTTCGCGATCTTCGTCGCCATGCTCTGGGCGGGCACCGGCCGCGCATCGTACCTGGCGCTCGGGATCGTGCTCTTCCTGATCGGCGCCCTCCTCGGGTACCTCGCCTTCCCGCACGTGCAGGACCGCGTGGCGATCTGGATCCACGCGCTCGATCCCTCCTACATCAAGGACCGCGGCTACCAGCTGGCGCAGGGGCAGTTCGCGCTCGCAACGGGAGGGATCGGCGGCACGGGGCTTGGCCAGGGTCATCCTGGGCTGATCCCGTTCGTGGCGACCGACTTCATCTTCGCCGCGATCGGCGAGGAGCTCGGGCTCCTCGGCACGGTGGCGGTGCTCCTGCTCTACGTGGTGGTCGTCGCCCGTGGCCTGCGCCTCGCGCTCACACACGAGGACCCGTTCACGAAGCTGCTCGCGATCGGGCTCAGCAGCACGATCGCCCTGCAGACGTTCATCATCGTGGGCGGGGTGACGCGGCTCATCCCGCTCACCGGCATCACGCTCCCGTTCGTCTCCTACGGCGGGTCGAGCCTGGTGGCGAACTTCGTGCTGCTCGGGCTGCTGGTGCGCGCATCGGGGACACGCGCGAGGGTGGCGACTCCCGCATGAATCGGCGGATCCGGCGGCTCGGGATCGCGTTCCTGATCCTGTTCGTCTTGCTCTTCGGGCAGGTAAACTACCTGCAGGTGTTCGCGGCCAAGCGACTGGCCGACAACCCCTCGAACCAGCGCCATCTCATCCAGGTGTACGCGGTGCGGCGAGGGTCGATCCTTGCGCGGGACGAACGAACGGTCCTGGCCACGAGCACGCTCACGGACGGCACCCTCCGCTACCTGCGCGTGTATCCGGCGGGCCAGCTGTACGCGTCGGTGACGGGGTTCGCGTCCGTGCTGTTCGGCAACGCGGGGCTCGAGGCGGCCCAGAACGACGCGCTGCAGAGCGAGGGCCTGACCTCGCAGAGCTTCCTCGACGAGCTGCTCGGCCGGCCGGTGCAGGGCGCGACGGTCGTCACGACGATCGATCCCAAGCTGCAGCGCGCCGCCGCGCGGGCGCTCGGGAACCTCCCCGGTGCGGTCGTCGCGCTCGACCCCAGGACGGGCGACGTGCTCGCGATGTATGCGAACCCGACCTATGACCCGAACGCCCTCGCCTCGCACGACCCCAAGGTCTCGAGCGCGGCGCAGGCGAAGCTCGTGCAGGACCCGCAGAAGCCGCTGCTGTCCCGTGCGTCGCAGGAGCTCTTTCCACCAGGCTCGACGTTCAAGATGGTGACGGCGGCCGCGGCGCTCGAGAACGGCATCACGCCCGGCACCCTCTTTGCGAACCCGCCACAGCTCGACCTGCCGCAGACGAACCATGCCCTGCAGAACTTCGGCGGCGAGCACTGCGCCGGCGGGGCGCCGAAGATCACGCTCGCGCTCGCATTCGAGGTGTCCTGCAACGTCGTGTTCGGCGAAGTGGGCCTGCAGATCGGCGCGAACGCCCTCGTCGCCCAGGCGGAGAAGTTCGGCTTCGACGAAACCGTGCCCTTCGCCCTCCCATGGTCCGAGGGCCGCATCCCGCCCGCCGAGACCTTCGCGAACGCCCTCCCGGCCGTCGCGTTCTCCGCGATCGGGCAGGAGGACGTCCTCGCGAACCCGCTGCAGATGGCGCTCGTCGCCGAGGCCATCGCCGGCCACGGCACCGAGATGGCGCCCCGGCTCGTCTCGGAGCTCCGCGATCCCTCGGGACGCGTGATCGCCACGTTCGATCCGGTCGCCTACGGGATCCCCATGTCCGTCGCCACGGCGTCGGCGCTCACCCAGATGATGGTGAGCGTCGTGCAGTCGGGGACCGGCACCGCGGCCCAGATCCCCGGCGTCGTCGTGGCCGGAAAGACCGGGACCGCCCAGACGGCCGACGGCAACCCGCACGCCTGGTTCGTTTCCTTCGCCCCGGCCGAGAATCCCCAGATCGTGGTCGCCGTGGTGGTGCTGAACGGCGGCAGCCTGGGTAGTGAAGCCACCGGGGGACACGTGGCCGCCCCGATCGCCCGCGCCGTCCTCCAGGCGGCTCTTCGAGGCTGAGACATGACCCGGATCGAGACCAGCGCCCTGCTCGCAGACCGGTACCGCCTGATCCGCCTGATCGCCGCGGGCGGCATGGGGACGGTCTGGGAGGCGCACGACGTCCTGCTCGACCGCCCCGTGGCGCTCAAGTCGATGGCCGAGGGGCTGGCGGCCGACCCGGAGTTCGTGGAGCGGTTCCGGCGAGAGGCCCGAGCCGCCGGGCGGCTCACGCATCCGAACCTCGCCCGGGTCTACGACTACGGCGACGACGCCGGCGCGCCCTTCCTCGTGATGGAGCTCATCGAAGGCGAGACCCTGCACGACCGGATGGCGCGGGAGGGGCCGCTCCCGGTCGCCGAGGCCGTTCGGATCGCTCGCGCGATCGCGGCCGGCCTGGAATCCGCGCACCGGGCGGGCGTGGTCCACCGCGACGTGAAGCCGGCGAACGTGATGCTCGAACGGGCGGGCGGCGTGAAGATCACCGACTTCGGGATCGCCGCCGCGGCGTCGAGCACCCGGCTCACGCAGGGCTCCGGTCTGGGGACCGCCGCCTACGCGTCGCCCGAGCAGACTCGGGGCGAGCGGGTCACCGCGGCTTCGGATGTGTATTCGCTCGGCGTCGTCGCCTACGAGATGCTCACCGGCCGGCCTCCGTTCGACGGCCCCTCGCCCGTGGCGATCGCGCTCGCCCACGCCCAACGCGAGCCGGTCCCGATCCGAACGATCGCGCCGGCGGTGCCCGTGGCGGTCGCCGGCGCCGTCGAACGGGCGCTGGCCAAGGACCCCCGCGAACGCCCGGAGTCGGCGGAGGCTTTCTCCGGGATGCTCGGCGAGGCGATCGGCAGGCGGCCACCCCGGACGGAGCGCCTCGCCCCGGCGACGGTTCCCCTTCCCCCCGCGGTCCCCGCCCCGCCGCCCACCGAGCGAGAGCCGCGGGCCCCTCGGCGATCCTCGAGATGGCCGTGGATCGCCGTCCTCGCGACCCTCGCCCTGCTCCTGGCCGCGATCGTGCTGGCGCGCTCTCAGCTCGGCGGCGGGACGGCGCCGCCGGGCACCTCGCCGTCGCCCACGACGTCGCCGAGCGTGGCGCTCCTCACGATCCCGCCGGTCGAGGGCCTCCACCAGGACCAGGCGATCCAGGCGCTGGCCGCCGCGGGATTCACCTCGGTGTCGATCCACATGGTCCAGCAGGAGGACGCCGAACCGAACGTCGTCATCCGCACCGAACCGCCAGAGGGTACCGCCGTCCTGCCCGGGACGGTCGTGACGGTGTACGTTGAGTCGCCGGGACACGGGAAGGGGCAGGGCGGGGGGAATGGCTGAGGATCCGGCGTCCGGCCGGCTGGCGAAGGGAACCGTCCTCGCGTCGCGCTACGCGCTGGACGGCCTCCTCGGCCACGGCGGGATGGCCGACGTCTACCACGGCATCGATCAGGTCCTGGGCCGTCAGGTGGCCGTCAAGGTGCTCGGCCGGCAGTTCGCGCGCGACCAGTCCTTCGTCGCGAGGTTCCGCCGCGAGGCGCAGGCCGCCGCCGCGCTGAACCACCCGAACGTCGTGAGCGTCTTCGACACGGGCTCCGACGACGGCACGCACTACATCGTCATGGAGTACGTGGCGGGGACGACGCTCGCCGAGGTGATCCGCGACGAGGGCCCGCTTCCGCCGGATCGCGCGGCGGCGATCGCGCTCGCCGTCTCGCGCGCCCTCGCCTTCGCGCATCGCGCCGGGCTCGTCCACCGCGACGTGAAGCCCGGCAACATCATGCTGACGGGCGACGGCACGGTGAAAGTGATGGACTTCGGGATCGCCCGCACCACCAACGCCGAAAGCCTGACGCAGACGGCTGCCGTGCTCGGGACGGCGACGTACTTCTCGCCCGAGCAGGCGCAGGGCGAGGCGGTCGACGCCCGGTCGGACATCTATGCGCTCGGGTGCGTCCTGTTCGAGATGCTCACCGGCCACCCGCCCTTCTCCGGGGAGAACCCCGTCGCGGTCGCGTACAAGCATGTCCGTGAGGATCCGCCCCGACCGAGCGAGGAGGCACGGGGCGTCCCGCCCGAGCTCGAGGCGATCGTGATGCGATGCCTCGCGAAGGACCCGGACGACCGGTATCAGTCGGCCGAGGACCTCGCCGACGACCTCCAGCGGTTCGGCTCGGGCAGGCCCGTCGACGCGACGTCGGTGCTCGCCTACCGCCCGACGCAGGCCCTTCCCACCACCAAGGCGACGCCGATCCGGCCCGCGAGGAATCCGCAGGACGAACAGCGCCGGCGGCGGATCGGGGTCGCCGCGATCGTGACGGCGCTCGTCGTGATCGTGGGCGTCGGCCTGTTCCTGCTCGCGCGGAGCCTGGGGAGCTCCCCACCCCAGGCGATCGCCGTCCCGAACGTCATCGACAAGCAGCTCGCCGTCGCGAAGGAGATCCTCACTTCGCAGGGCTTCCTTACGAGCGAAACCGACGTCCCGAACCCGAAGCCGGCGGGCATCGTGCTCGATTACAACCCGAAGACGGCGATGCCGGGAGACACGATCACCCTCACGGTCTCGAGCGGGCCCGCGCAGGTGAGCGTCCCGAACGTCGTGTGCGCGACCCGACGCGACGCGATCAACGCGCTGAAGGTGGTCGGCCTCACGGCCGTGGTCGGGCAGCCGCCGGTGAACAATGCCATCTGCCCGACGAAGGGCGTGGTCGCCGCGCAGGATCCGCCCGGTGGCACCGCCGTGAACACGGGCACTTCGGTGACGCTCTGGTTCGTGCCCGCGCCCTCGCCGTCACCGTCGCCCATTCCCCCGCCGCCGTCGTCACCGTCGCCCAGCCCCTCGCCGTCGCCGTCGCCAAGCCCGTCGGCCGGGTCCTCGCCGAGCCCGTCGTAGCCGGCGTGTAGCATCCGCCCGTGGACTTCGTCGCGGAGACGTTCACGGCGGAGGAGCGAGCTCGCCTCGAGCCCTTCTTCACGAACCTCGACGGGCCGGTCTTCGCGCTCGTTGGCCTCCCCGAGGTCGTGAAGGGGGCGCTCTTCGCCCGCTACTCGCGCTCGCCGAAGTCGCTCCGTCGCCTGTTCCTGGACGAATTCGCATCGAGCGAGGGACCTGGGAGCGCACGTGCTGACGCCGACGTCGGCATCGCCCGGGCCGAGCAGCTCTACGAACGGGTGTTCTTCGACTACGGCGACGACTCCGTCGCCCAGCTTGGCGGCGTGCACCTCGCCGTCGAACAGGCCTCCCAGCCGCTCGCCAAGATTCTCGAGTGGGGACGCCTGGGCGCGTACCTCGAACAGTCGACGCGCTACATCCCCTACGACGACCGGCCCGGCGGCCGCTGGCGCTACTCGGTTCCGGACGAGCTCGAGACGAACCCCGCCCTCGCGGCGCGGTACCGGGCGACGCTCGACGACGCCTTCGAGACGTACGCGCGCTGGCTGGGACCACTGCAGGAGCACCTGCGCTCCCTGACGCCGCGAGACCCTGCCGACTCCGACGTCGTCTACCGCCTGACGATCCGCGCGAAGGCCTGCGACGCGCTCCGGGGACTGCTGCCGGCGGCGACGCGAACGAACGTGGGGATCTTCGCGACCGCGCAGTCGTACGAGCAGCTGCTGCTCCGAATGCGCGCGAGCTCGCTCTCGGAGGTTCGCACGTACGTGGACCTCATGCTCGTCGAGCTTCGCAAGGTCATCCCCGCGTTCCTGACCCGGGTCGACCGGCCCGATCGCGGCGGCGCGTGGACCGAGTACCTGCGCCACACGCGCGCGGCCGTCGCCGCGACCGCCGAGGAGGCGCTCAGGGGGACGCTTCCCGAGGATCGCCCCGAGGTGACCATGACCGACTTCGACCCGGACGGCGAGGTGAAGATCGTCGCGGCCGCGCTCTACGCCGTCAGCGCGCACCCCGACGACCAGCTGCTCGACGTCGCGCGGAAGATGTCGACGGACGAACGAGCCCGGGTCCTGCGCGCCTACGTCGGCGAGCGCACCAACCGCCGGCATCGCCCCGGCCGCGCGTTCGAGCGGACCTCGTACCGCTTCGACGTCCAGTGCGACTATGGAGCCTTCCGTGACCTCCAGCGCCACCGGATGCTCACGATCGAATGGCAGGACCTGTCGCCCGCCCTCGGGTACGAGATCCCGCCGGAGCTCGAGGGGATCGGCGCCGACGGTGACTGGCGGGACGTGATGGAGCGCTCGGCGGATCTGTACCGCGGTATGCAGGAGGCTGGGCTCCGGGGCGTCGCGCCGTACGCGGTCTCGATGGCCTACCGGATCCGGTTCGTCATGGAGATGAACGCGCGCGAGGCGATGCACCTCATCGAGCTGCGCACCACCCCGCAGGGGCACCCCGTCTACCGGCGAGTGGCCCAGGCGATGCACGGGCTGATCGCCGAGCGAGCGGGCCACCGCGCGATCGCGGGCGCGATGTCGTTCGTCGATCACTCCGGCGGTGAGGCCGGGCGCCTCGAGGCCGAACGACGATCCGACGACAAACGGCGAACCGCTTCCTGACCTGGGAGAATCCGCGCATGCGATCCGCGTTGGGGCTCCTTGCGGTCCAGCGGGAGACGGCGATGATCATCGCCCTCGCGGCCCTCTCGGCCGCCGGGGCGATGTTCGCGATCGGGGCCTTCCTCCTGTACCTGCGCGAGCGCCGCGCAGGTCGAACGGCGAAGGTTTCCCGCCCTCCCGCCTAGCCGCGCTCCTCCTCGAGCAGGACGCGCCGAAGGACCTTGCCCACCAGCGTCTCCGGCAGCGAATCGCGGAACACGACCTGCTTGGGGATCTTGTAGCCCGTCAGTCCGCGCTCGGCCCGAAGGAACGCGATGATCTCCTCGGCCGTCGCCGTCTCGCCGTCGCGAAGGACGACGAAGGCCTTCACCGCCTCACCGGTCGTCGGGTCGGGCACGCCGACGACGCACGCCTTCTTGACCTTGGGGTGGCGGTAGAGCACCTGCTCGATGTCGGTGGGGTACACGTTGAAGCCCGAGACCAGGATCATGTCCTTCTTCCGATCGACGATGCGGAAGTAGCCCTCCTCGTCCATCGTCGCGACGTCGCCGGACAGGAGCCAGCGACGGCCGTCGGCGTCGGTCTTGATCATCCCGGCGGTCTCGTCCGGCCGGTTGAAGTAGCCCTTCATCACCTGTGGGCCGGCGATGATCAGCTCACCCTCCTGGCCCGGTGGAACCGGCTTCGTCCAGTCGTCCAGGTCGACGATGCGGCAGTCGGTGTCCGGGATCGGCAGGCCGATCGAGCCCTCCTTCCGCCGGCCCTGGATCGGGTTCGCGTGGGTGATCGGTGAGGTCTCGGTGAGGCCGTAGCCCTCGGCGACGCTCGCGCCCGTGATGCTCGCGAACTTCTCCGCCACGGCGAGCGGGAGCGGCGCGGCCCCTGAGAGGCAGGCCTTCACCGAGCGCAGGTCGTACTTGCGCGTGGCCGGGTCCTCGTTGATCGCGATGTACAGCCGCGGGACGCCGGGGAAGAGGGACGGCTTCTCCTTCTGGATCACCTTCAGCGTCGGCTCGAGCTGGAACTGCGGCATCAGGACGAGCTTCGCCGCGAGCGAGATGCCGAGATTCATCGCGACGGTCATCCCGTACGAGTGGAAGAACGGGATGATGCACATGATCCCCTCGGTCCCGGGGGTGAGGCCCGGGAACCACGAGGCTCCCTGCTTCACGTTCGCGACGAGGTTCCTGTGCGTGAGCATCGCGCCCTTGGACAGGCCGGTGGTGCCGCCGGTGTAGATGAACCCCGCGACGTCCTCCGCGTCGACGCTCGCCACCCCGACCTCGGGAGAGGACCCGCCCATCAGGTCCTTCCACCGGCGGATCTTCGCGCCGAGCGGCACCGGAGGCCACGGCTCGCCCGCCGCCTTCGCGTGCTTGCGCATCGCGCGCGGCACGAGGCGCGTGAGGGGGAACGGGACGTAGTCGAGTACCGAGCCGACGATCACCTCGCGAAGGCCGACCTCGTCGCGGACGGCCGCCACCTTCGGGTAGAGCACGTCGAGCGTGATGCAGACCTCGATGCCCGCGTCGCGGAGCTGATGCGACAGCTCCCGTTCGGTGTAGAGGGGGTTGTTCCCCACGACGATCGCGCCCAGCCGAAGCGTGGCGTAGTACGCAACGACGTAGTGCGGCGAATTCGGAAGCACCAGGCCGACGCGGTCGCCCCTCGACACCCCGAGCGACGCGAGCACCCGGCTCCACTGCTCCACCTGTCGCAGCAGCTCGGCGTACGACATCGTCTTGCCCATCGGCGCGCCGGGGAGCCAGAAGGCGATCGCCGGCCGGTCGGGGAAGCGCCGGGCGGCGTCCTCCAGCAGCGAGTAGAGCGACACGTCCGGGTACGGCTCGAGCGAGGCGGGAACCCCCTCCGGGTAGCTCGCGAGCCAGGGTCGATCGGGGGCAGCGCTCATCGGCACGAACCCTACGACGCCCGGCCCGTCGGGGGCAACGGTGCGCTCGTTCGCCTACCCTGTCGTCTGCCCCCTTGTGTCCGAGCTGACCGAGCTGCTCCGCGAACGCGCCCGCGCCGCCCTGCCCCCCGTGGACGGCGAGCTTCGGGTCGCCGGGCTCCGCGCGCCCGTCCAGATCCTCCGGGACCGGTGGGGCGTCCCGCACATCTACGCCGAGTCCGTGGCCGACGTCGCCTTCGCGCAGGGGTTCGCGGTCGCCTCCGAGCGACTCTTCCAGCTCGAGGTCTTGTTCCGGCTGGGGAGCGGACGGCTGTCCGAGCTGTTCGGCGAGCCCACCCTCCCCCTCGACCGGTTCGTCCGGACGGTCGGGTGGAACCGGGCGGCCCGCTCGCATCTGGCCGCGTGGGACGAGCGCGACCACGAGATCGGGGACGCGTTCGCCGCCGGGATCCGGTCCTGGGCCGACCACATGCCCGCGCGGCCCGTCGAGTACGACATCCTGCAGGCCGATCCCCTCGTGCCCGAGCCTGAGGAGATCGCCGAGCTCGCGTCGGCCGCGGCCGTGTTCATGGCGTGGAGCCTGTCGGCGAACTGGGACTGCGAGCTGCTCCGGGCCGAGGTCGCGTCCCGGCTCGGGTGGGAGGCGGTCACGACGCTCTTCCCCGCCGTGCCGGCCGTCCCCGCGACGGTCATCCCGGGCAAGTCCGCTGGACGCTCGGCCTTTGAGCTCCTGAAGGCCGCCCCGCCGTTCCCGCGGGGCCAGGGGTCGAACAACTGGGTCGTGTCGGGGCAACGTTCGGTGACGGGCACGCCGCTGCTCGCGAACGATCCGCACCTCCTGGCGCAGGCGCCGTCGATCTGGTTTGAGGTCCATCTGTCGGCCCCGGGACTCGACGTCGCCGGCGTCGCCATCCCCTTCTCGCCCGGCGTCCTGCTTGGTCACAACGCACGCATCGCGTGGGGCTGCACGAACGTCGGCGGCGACACGCAGGACCTCTATCGGGAGCAGCTGAACGAGGACAGGACCGCAGCTCTGTACGAAGGCCGGTGGGATTCGCTCACGGTCCATCGCGAGCGGATCGCGATCCGCGGTCGCCCCGAGCCGGAGATCCTGGAGGTCCGGGAGACGCGGCATGGGCCGATCCTCGACGCCTACCTGGTGGGCCTGAGCGACATCGAGGTCGTCGAAGGAGGGATCGCCGAGCCGTATGCGCTGCGATGGGTTGGCCTGGAGTACGGTCCGGGGCCGGGCGCGATCCACCGGCTGAACGCGGCCCGGGACGTCGCCGAGTTCCGAGCGGCCCTCGCCGAGTGGTCAGCGCCGGGGCAGAACTTCGTCTACGCCGACGTCGAGGGTACCATCGGCTATCAGTGCACCGGCCTCTACCCGATCCGCCGCGGCGGCGACGGGACGCTGCCGGTGCCCGGGTGGACCGCGGCCTACGAATGGGAGGGCTTCGTCCCGTTCGAGGAGCTACCCTCCGCGATCAACCCCGATGACGGATTCCTGTGCTCGGCGAACGCGAGGCCCCACGGCGAGGGCTACCCGCACTTTATGGGACGCGACTTCCTGCCACCGTTTCGCCTGCGGCGGATCGCGCAGCTCCTCACGGCAAGCCCGCTGCACGATCGGGCCTCGTTCGCCCGCATGCAGGTGGACACGGTGTCCCTGCCGGCGATGGACATCGTGCCGCTGTTGCTCACCGTCGAGCCCGCGGACGAACGACAGCGCGCGGCTCGTGCGTTGCTCACGGCATGGGACTTCGACCTCGCCGCCGGGTCAGCCGCGGCAGCGGTGTACGAGGTGTGGTGCCTGCGGATCTCCGAGGCGATCCTGCGGCCCCGGCTCGGGTCCGAGCTCTACGAGCACGTCTTCAGCCGGCGCCAGTGGACGAACGAGTTCCATGTGCTCGTCCTGCCTCGGCTCCTCGAGTACCCGACGGCGACCTGGTTCGGCGCCGACGGCATCGACGGGCGAGACGCGCTGCTGCGGGCCGCGCTCGACGCGGCCCTCGACGAGCTGACCGAGCGTCTCGGCCCCGACATGGACGCCTGGGCATGGGGAGGGCTGCACCACGTGCGATTGGTCGGGCAGCTGGGGCGCCGGGTCCCGGACCTCGAGGAGCTCTTCACCGTCGGCGTGGCGCCGCACGGCGGCGATGAGCAGACGCTCAACCAGGGACTCTTCGAGCCCGGCGCCGGGACCTTCGAGAGCGCGGTGGTCGCGTCGTGGCGCCAGATCATCGACCTCGGAGACTTCGACGCCTCCGTGGGAACACACACCGGCGGGCAATCGGGGAATCCGGCGAGCCCACATTACGCCGACCAGTTCGCGCTGTGGTCCGCGGGCCGCTACCACCCGCTCCCGTTCACGCGCGACGCCGTCGAGGCAGCGACGGAGTCGCGGCTTCGGCTGAAGCCGGCCTGATAGCATCCGAGGCCGGATGCCGAAGTCCCGGTCGAAGCGCCGCCGCTACCAACCCCCTCCTCGCAAGAAGCGCAAGCCGAGTCCGAGGTGGTTCGGTTGGACGATCCTCGCGGTCATGGGGGTGGGCGTGCTGATGATCGTCCTGAACTATCTGGGGCTCATCCCGGGGACCAACAAGACGGCGTCGAACACCTACCTCTTCGGTGGCCTGGGCCTGATCGCCCTGGGCTTCCTGATGGCCACCGCCTGGCGCTGAGCTCGAGTGCCCGTCTACGAATACCGCTGCACAGCGTGCGGCGCATCGACCGAGGAGATCCAGCCGATGGGCTCGGGCCCTCTCGGGCCGTGCCGCGAGTGCGGCGGTGAGCTCAAGCGCGTGTACGGGCGGGTCGGGGTGCGCTTCTCGGGCTGGGGGTTCGAGCGGAACGATGCGCTGGTTGGCGGCGGCGGTCGCCGGAAGGACTTCCGCGCGCTCAAGGAGAAGGCCGAGGAGATCGCCGAGGCTTAGCGGGGCGTTGCTCCGGGAGTCGGGCGACCCTGGTTGGCGTACCATGGTCAAATATCCTCAAGTCGATATATTGCGAGTTGGGGATATCTGCCTATGGTACCGCCGCCCCCCCCCAAAGGAGACGTATCACTAAGTGACGTGGACGCGCGCCGCAAACCACCTCCGCTCAGTCGCCGGGCGAGGACCATCTGGCTGGTCACGATTGCTGCCGTCATCGCCGTCGTCGCGCTCATGATGTGGATCCTGGTCATCAAGGCACCGCCGCCGCCGATCCCGCCGTGATCAGCTGCCGATCGGCTGCTCGCGTGGCCGCCGCACCACCTGCATCGGCTCGCCGCAATGACGGGGGATCTGCACTTCCCCGAGCCGAGTGACCTGGAACTCCGTCCCGCACTCGCGACAGACGAAGAACACGTCCAGGTCGGCCACGTCCTCCGGTTCGGCGCGCTCCCTGGGCCCGCCGGCCACGATCCCGCGAAGGAACGACAGGCCCACGAACGCGATCACGAGGAACATCGCCGCAGCGATCGTCCAGGTGAGCCACGTCGCGAGCGCGAGCACGACGCCCAGCCTATCGAGCCGCTAGCCGAGTCGCTCGATGATCGTCGCGTTCGCCATGCCACCGCCCTCGCACATCGTCTGCAGGCCGTAGCGGCCGCCGCGGCGCTCGAGCTCGTGCAGCATCGTCGTCATGAGCTTGGCGCCCGTCGCCCCCAAGGGGTGGCCGACCGCGATCGCGCCGCCGTTGGGGTTCACGTGCTCGTCCAGCCACTCGTCGGCGATCCCCAGCTCCCGCTGCCACGCGAGCACCACCGACGCGAAGGCCTCGTTGATCTCGACGACGTCGATGTCGTCCAACGTCAGGCCCGCCCGCTCGAGGACCCGACGCGTCGCGGGGATCGGCGCGGTGAGCATCAGGATCGGCGAATCGCCCGCCAGCGCGAACGACAGGAACCGGGCCCGTGGCACGAGGCCGAGCTGCTCGGCGGTCTCGCGCGAGGCGATCAGCACAGCCGACGCGCCGTCGGAGATCTGCGACGAGTTCCCGGCCGTCACGGTCCAACCAAGCTCGCCGGGGAACATCTGCTCGAACGCGTCGGCCTTGAACGCGGGAGGGAGCGTTCGCATGCGTTCGCGGTCGGGATCCATCCGGATGCCCTCGTCGACGTCCAGCAGGACCTGCGCGCCACCCTCCCCCGCGACCTTGAGCGGCAGCATCTCCCGCTTGAAGTGCCCGGCTCGCGTCGCCGCCGCCGCCTTCTGATGTGAGCGGTACGCGAAGTCGTCTGATTCGTCGCGCGTGATGTGCCACTTCGTCGCGATGAGGTCCGCGGAGATCCCCTGCGGCACGAGCTTCCCCTCGTACCGCGCGAAGAGCTGGACGCCGAACGGGTTCGCGCCCGCGTACGAGGAGCCCATCGGCACGCGCGTCATGTTCTCGACGCCGGAGGCGACGACTAGGTCGTAGGCACCCGCCATCACGCCCTGCGCGGCGAAGTGGATCGACTGCTGCGAGGACCCGCACTGCCGGTCGATCGTCGTCGAGGGGATCGTCTCCGGGAACCCGGCCGCGAGCCATGCATTCCGGCCGATGTTGAGCGCCTGTTCGCCCACCTGCGAGACACAGCCGGTGATGTTGTCCTCGATCCGGCCCGGGTCGACGCCGGCCCGCAAGACGAGCTCTTTCAGCACGTCCGCGAGCAGGTCGACCGGGTGGTAGTCGTGCTGCGACCCGCCACGCTTGCCGATCGGCGTGCGCACTGCCTCGACGATGACGGCCTCGCGGATCTCGCTCATGGGGGCGCTCCTTCATTACCTACTGACCGGTAACCTCTAGGCCTGAATCTAGGCCGAGCGCGCAGGTTCGTCAACGCAGAGGCAGCGGACTCGACGGCTCACTCCTGCCGCGCTTCGACGAGCAGGGACCAGGCGTTCAAGGACGACCACACGAAGAAGATGAACACGGTCGGGACGAGCCAGTACAGGCCGCCTGCTGCGTGCGCAATGAGGCCGAAGCCCGCCACCGGAATCGCGGCCGTGCCAAGGGTTGTAGCCCATGTCGCGCAGGATCCAGGCCGACCGCTCCTCCTCGGGCAGCCGTCGCACGGTGTTCGACTGGAGCCGAAAGGTGACGCCAGCGAGGATCCCTCCGAAAACGACAAGCTCGGAGCCGAGCAGCTTTCGACTCTGGCCCGGTATCAGCACCATCGCGCCCAAGATCACCAGCACCAGCAGTTGACCAAGCGCCTCGCGGGCTCGAGCTCGGTGGCGCGCCGAGTCGACCACGAGCGCGACGTTGAAGGTGACGCTCACGAAGAGCAAGCCGAGCAACGCGGCCGCCGCGGCGACGACCGCCTGAAAATAGGCCGACCAGGATGCGGCGTTGTAGGCCTCACCCACCGCCCGTCCTCCCCGCGGTCACCGCGGCGCGCCCGTCATGCCACCCACACCTGGTCCAGGAGCATGCCCCACGCCGGGTTGTTCTGGTAGTTGCCCACCCGCGCCGACACCAGGTCCACGGCTTGCGGGATGACCAGTGGGATGATCGGCGCCTCATCCACCACCGCCCTGTCAACCGACGTCCATATCGCTATGGCCGCCGCCGGGTCGCTCCCCTGATCGGCTCGGGCCTCCGCGATGCGGTGGTCGATGGACGGGTCGCAGAACTCTGACGCGTCGGGGTTGTTGCCGTCGTTCGGGGAGAACGAGTCGCACGTCAGGTACCCGAGGGTCTCCGACGCCGACGGGTCGGGCGTGATGTTCCAAAAGGCCGCTGCCTGGGCACGGTTGTTGGAGTTGGCCACGTACTCGTAGAAGGCGAAGAAGTCAGCGCCGCCGATCACCTTGACAGTAGTCCGGTACCCCAGGCTGCGCAGGACCGAGCCGACATACTCGCTCACGGCCTTGAATGCCACCCAGGTCCAGATGGTCACGGACTCCCCAGCGGTGTGCGACGCCGCAACCAGACTCCGGGCCCTGGCGAGGTCAGGAGCCGTCCACGTTCCCGCAGGCCCGGGACCCACCGTGTACGGGCAATACGGCTCGTAGGCAGGGAAGTTCGGCACCAGCACCTGGCACGTGACCACCGCGCGACCCCCGTAACGGCTGGCGACCTGGTTGCGGTCGATGGCGAAGGCCAGCGCCTGCCGGACCCGCAAGTCGTCGAAGGGCGGGACCCGAGTGTTGAGGAACATGGCGAACGCCCCCCGGTACGAGTAGAAGTGGGCCTGCTGCGTGTACTGGGTGGCGATCTGATCGAGGCTCGACACCGGCGGCTGATCGAGGGCGACGCCGAAGTAGTCCGCCGTCCCCTCCTCAACCTGCTTGATCCCTTCCTCCGGTGTCACACCCTCCGTCCACACGATGTGGTCGGGATAGCCGGGAGGCTGGGCTGGAGACCACGGCCGAAACGTCGGGCTCCTATCGAGCGCGAGCTGCTTCCCGGGGATGTAACTCGCGATCACGTACGGCCCCGTGCCAGGGATGGGCCGCGTCCCGACGTCATGTCGCGGCGTCGAGGCCGGCACGATCTGCACCCCCACACCCGCGAGTTGGAACAGGAAGTCGGGGTCCGGATGGGTGAGGTGAAAGGTGACCGTCCGGGTCGCCTCGTCGGCCACGATCGCTGCTGAGAGGTCGCAGGTGAGCGGCCGGCGCGAGCACGCTGCCGCCCCGACCAGCGACGAGAAGACGCCATTGACCTGCAAGGCCATCATCGCGAACGCTCGTTCAATGCTCGGTCGGACATCTCCGGCGGTGACCGTCGTGCCATCCGAGTAGTGGATCCCCTGACGGAGCTGGAACGTGTATACCGTCCCGTTCTCGGTCGGCGCGGGGATCGACGTGGCCAGGTCCGGCACCAGGGTCGAGCCGTCGACGCCACCCACGCGCTTGTAGCCGAGCAGCCCGTCGTACACCAAGGTGAGCATCTGGATGGTGGCTCCCAAGGCTCCCTTGCCGGGGTCGATCGAGTCAATGGGGCTCTTGGCCGTGGACACGATGTTCAACGTCCCTCCCCGGTGGGTCGTGGGGGCGCCACGCGTGGTGGCCCACAACGACCCGCCCATGGCGACTAACCCGGTCGGAGCGCTGCCCGTCGGGACCGATCGCTCGGACCCGGTGGCGGGATCGATCCGGTCGATCGTCCCGCCGAACTCGTCGGCCACCCAGACCGACCCTCCGGCTGCCGCCATCGTCCCCGGGCCGGAGCCGACCTTCACCGTATCCGTCACCGACCCGGTTTCGGGATCGAGACGGGCCACCGTGCCGTCGAGGCCGTTCGACACCCAGACGTCCTTGCCCGAAACGGCGATCCCGCGGGGACCGTTGCCCACGCGGAACGTCCCCGTCACCCGGCCGCTCGACGGGTCGATCCTGGAGATCGTGCCGTCGGTGGCATTCGTCACCCACACGGAGCCGAACCCCGCCACCAGGGCCGTCGGCGTGCCGCCGACCGGAGTGAGATCGTTCACATCGCTGGACTGTGGATCGATCCTGGCGACGGTGTCATCGAGGCTGTTCGTCACCCAGACGCCGGCGGCAGTCACGGCCACACCGGTCGGGCCGTTCCCCACCTCGATGTCCTTGACCACGGTGTCCGTGGCCGGATTGATGCGGGCCAGGGTTCGACCGCCGCTGTTCGCCACCCACACCGCGCCGGCCCCGACGGCGATGCCGGTCGGATCGTTCCCCACGGTGATCCGCTGCACCACAGACCTGGTTTGCGGATCGACGCGGGAGACCGTCCCGTCCTCCGAGTTCGTGACCCAAAGCGCTCCGGCGCCGGCGGCGATCTGGTTCGGCCGTGCGCCTAAGGAGAGTTCGGCACTGATCTGGTCCGTTCGAAGGTCGATCGCGCCCGCGCTGTCCACCCCGATGGCCGGAAGGCCGGGATGGCCACCGGCTCGGTGCACCAAGACGACCGGGACGATGATCGCCGAGAGCACCAGCAAGGCCAGGCCGGCCACGAGGAGCCGCCTCCTTCCGGGGTGTCCGCGTGGCTGGCTGGGAACCGGGCGCGTAGCCCGCGCATGGGAAGCGAGCTCGACGACGGGATCGGATCCCTCAGGCCGAACGACCACCACGCGGACGGGTTCGGATAGCCCTTTGAGGGAGAACGCGCCGCGGTCGACGTAGAGGACCCCCTCCACCCTCCTCGCGAGGTGCACCACCTCCTGCGTCGCCAGGATCTCCCCAGGGGCGGCCTGACCACACAGCCGGGCGGCGAGGTTCAGCGCCCCACCCCGATACCCACCCTCGACCGGAACGGCCTCCCCCGCATCCAGGCCGATGCCAACGGGCAGCGGGAGCGAGGCGTCGTGGACCGTCTCCTCCACGAATCGGATCTGCAGGTCGACGGCTGCCCGGATGGCCTGGCGGGCGGAGCCGAACACGACGAGCGCTTCGTCGCCACGCAGCTCCAGCAGATGACCGCCACGCGACTCGACGACCTCCCGGACGATCCCAGCGAACCGCGCCGCGAGCTCCGCGGCGGCTTCGTCGCCTCGCTCCTGGGTGAACAGGGTGTAGCCGCGGACATCGGCGATCAGGAACGTTCTGATCTCGGCGGGGGCCGGATCGGGCGTGGGGGTATCGGATGGTCCCATGTCGGACACGATCGCCTCGCGCTGGCTGCGGGACCATTATCGATGCTCAGGCGCCCGAAGGCTCCCGCATCAGACGTGCGTCGGGTAACCCGTCAACGCGAGGGAAGCGTGGACGTGATGTCGATCATCACGCCCTCCCAACAGAGCCGCTGCCCGGCGGAGCCGCGCACCAGCACCGCCGTATCGCGGAACCATTTGATCTCGCCGGACCGGGTGAGCATGCGGTACGTCATCTCGAATGGTTGGCCGGTGCGGTTGTTCTCCCAGCACTGCTGCTCGACGCGGTCGCGGTCGTCGGCGTGGATGATCCTCGTCCAGAGCATCGGGTCGGCCATCCACTCCTCCTGCGAGTAGCCGAGGAGCGTCTCCACCGTGGGGCTGATCGAGATGGTCCGGCCGTCGTCCAGCGACTCGGTGTAGTGCATCTGCGGCAGCCCGTCGACCAACACGATGTCGTTGGGGCCGATCTCCTCGGCGCGCATCATGGCGGCCTCGAGCTGCCCGGGCACGGCCGAGCCGGCCTGCTCGGGCCGCTCGCTACGCTCCTCAGGAGCCCTTCTGGGTCGCTTCGTGATCCAGGCCATCGCCCACCTTCCCCGATCCAATGATCGGGCCATGACCGAAGCGGGTTGAGGCGGACTACGCTACGGCCTCGAGATGCTGCCGGAGACGCGGTACGTCCGACTTGGCAAGGAGCGGATCGCAAAGCCAGACCGTCGGCGAGGGCCCGATCGATCTGGTCGTCACCTGGGGAGCTTCAGCAACGTCGACATAGACTGGGAGGACCCGGCCGGCGCCGGCTTCAATCGGCGGCTCGCGTCGTTCGCGCGTGTGATCCGCTTCGATCGACCGCGGGTCGCACGCGCTCAAGGGCGTCGAGGGCGACTGGCGCTCTTCGCGGTGGCCTGAGACCGGTCAGCCGACGCCGATCGACGCGTGGTCGAGCCGGAATGCGAGGACGACGCCCGACGCCGAGACCGTGACGTTCGTGTAGCGCAGGCCCAAGACGAACGACGGCAGGGGGACGGTCACCGTGATCGGAAGCTTCGGGTCCGTCGAGCGCGCGACGAGCGTCATGCCCGAGGAGGAGAGCGACAGCACGGCGGTCACGTCCTTCTTGAGAGCCGAGGAGTGGAGCAGCACGGTCCCGTTCTGGAGCGTGACGGTGAAGTCCACGCCGCGCGCGGTCAGGGCCGCGGCCACCTGATCGGCGCTGAGGGTGGCGGTCCCCGATCCGGACGCGGCGTGGATGGTCGATGCCTTGCCGGAGACGAGCGATCGGACCGAGAACGAGAGATCGGTGAGCGTGAGCGTCACGGATTCGAAGCTCACGCCCTCCGTTTGCGTGCCGGAGCCGGTCACGGTGGCGCTCGAGAACCGTCCCTCGGCCAGGTGCAGGAGGAAGGGAAAGCCGGACAGCGACACGGACGGCGGCTCGGTGAGCGAGAACTGCGCCTTGAGCCGCTGCCCGACCCATCGCTCGGCGACGGACTTCAACACGAGGTCGGCGCCCACCAGGAGCAGCACGACGACCGCGATCGAGATCAGGAGCCAGCGCCTCACCGTGATGGAGTATCCGAAACCTACGGCGCAAACGCAGCGTCGATCAGCGCGCGTTGTTCGAGTTGATGGATCGTCGCGCTCCCCGAGGCGGGGCTGCCGCTCTCCGGCCGTGACACGTGCTCGAGCGTTCGGCCCGAATCGCGGAGGCGGCGATCGACGAAGCGGAGCGCCCCCATGTTCTCCGGCTCCTCCTGGACCCATCGCGCATGGCCGGCGTTCGGATAGCGACTGAGCTCGGCCAGGATCTGGGCCTGCGGGAACGGGTAGAGCTGCTCGATGCGAACGATCGCGACGTCGGTTCGGCCCGATTCCTGGCGCCGGGCAGTGAGCTCGAACGACACCTTGCCCGAGCACAGCAGGACGGTGCGCACCGCAGCCGGGTCGGGTGATGCGTCGGGCAGGACCTCGAGGAAGCGGCCACGAGCGAGGTCCTCCGCGCGGCTCCGGGCTGCCGGGAGCCGAAGCAGCGACTTCGGCGTGAACACGATGAGCGGCGTTCGCCGGTCCCGGTGCATCTGGCGCCGGAGCAGGTGGAAGTACTGGGCCGGCGTGCTCGGGACCACGACCTGGAGGTTGTCGCCGGCCGCGAGCTGCAGGAACCGTTCGATCCGCGCGCTCGAGTGCTCGGGCCCCTGGCCCTCGAATCCGTGGGGAAGGAGCAGGACGAGGCCGCTCGTCTGGCCCCACTTGTCCTCGGCCGAGGCGATGAACTGGTCGACGATGACCTCCGCTTCGTTGACGAAGTCGCCGAACTGCGCCTCCCAGGCCACGAGGGCCTCCTTCGCGACCACCGAGACGCCGTATTCGAACCCGAGCGTCGCGAACTCGTTCAGCGGGCTGTCGTAGATGAGGAACGGCGCCTGGCCGTCCGAGAGGTGCTGGAGGGGGAAGTAGCGCTCCTCCGTCCGGTTGTCGATCAGCACGGCGTGCCGCTGGCTGAACGTGCCGCGCCGTGTGTCCTGCCCGGTGACCCGAACCGGCGTGCCCTCCATGACGAGCGAGCCGAACGCGAAGGCCTCCGCCATGGCCCAGTCGATGCGGTCGTCGTCCAAGGCGTCCCGTCGCCGCTGCATCTGCGCGGCGAGCTTCGGATGCGGCGTGAACGTCTCGGGCCAGGTGGTGAGCGCCTGCAGGATCCGCTCGAGCGTCGCGCGCGGGACCCCGGTCTTCGGCGAGGCCGGCAGCCTTGGCTCGGGCGTGCGCCGGGCCGTGAGCGACGGCTCGGGTGGCGCGCTCTCCTTCGTCTCGTCGAACGCCTGCTCCAGGCGCGCGTGGTAGTCCTGGAGGGCAGCCTCCGCCTCCTCGAGCGTGATGTCGCCGCGGTTCACCAGGAGCTCCACGTAGAGCTTCCGCACCGAGCGGTGCTGATCGATCCGCGCGTACATGTCCGGCTGCGTGTAGCTCGGGTCGTCGGCCTCGTTGTGACCGTAGCGCCGGTAGCAGATGAGGTCGATCACGACGTCCTTCTTGAACGCCTGGCGGAACGCGAACGCGAGGCGCGTCACCCATACGCAGGCCTCCGGGTCGTCGCCGTTCACGTGGACGATCGGCGCCTGCACCATCTTCGCGATGTCCGTGGCGTAGGGGCTCGAGCGCCCGCGGAGGGCGGGCGTCGTGAAGCCGAGCTGGTTGTTGATCACCAGGTGGACGGTTCCGCCGGTCGTGAACCCGGGGAGCTGGCTCATGCCGAACGTCTCGGCGACGACGCCTTCGCCGGCGAAGGCGGCGTCGCCGTGCAGCAGCACCGGGAGGACGCGGGCGCGCTCCTCGTCCTTCATCTCGTCCTGCGCCGCCCGCGCCATGCCCTCGACGACGGGGTCGACGGCCTCGAGATGGCTCGGGTTCGACGCGAGCTCGATCGTGATCGTCGCCCCGGCGCGGCTCGTGAACTTGCCGGTCGTCCCGAGGTGGTACTTCACGTCCCCCGAGCCCTGCGCGCTCTCGGGATCGAGGTCGCCTTCGAACTCCCGGAAGATCCGGCCGTAGCTCTTGCCCACGACGTTCGCCAGCACGTTCAGGCGTCCGCGGTGGGCCATCCCCATGAACGCGCGCTCCATCCCCGCACCGGCCGCCTCCTCGAGCAGCACGTCGAGCATCGGGATCACACTCTCCGCTCCCTCCAGGCTGAACCGCTTGTGTCCGACGTAGCGCGCGTGCAAGAACCCCTCGAACGCCTCGGCCGCGTTCAACCGTTCGAGGATGTGGCGCTGATCGACCGCCGGCGTCTCGCGACCGACGCCCTCCACCCGTTCCTGGATCCACCGTTTCTGCTCGGGCTCCTGGATGTGCATGTACTCGATCCCCACCGTCTGGCAGTACGCGTCGCGCAGGAGGTCGAGGATCTCCCGGAGCGAGCGCTGCTGCGGGCCGGGGAGGTCGTCGGCGAAGAAGTCGCGGTCGAGGTCCCAGACCGAGAGGCCGTGGTGGTCGGGGTCGAGCTCGGGGTGGGAGAGGACGTCGCTCCCCAGCGGGTTCAGGTTCGCGAGCAGGTGCCCGCGGACGCGGTACATGTTGATCAGCCGAAGGACGTGCGCCTGCTTCTCCTGCTCGCCGGCGCCGTCAAGCCACCGCGCGCGGTCGGGCCGCCATCGCACCGGCTCGTACGGGATGGCGAGGCTCGCGAACACGCCCTCGTAGAACCGGTCCCGGCCGAGGAGGAGCGCCTCGAGGATGGCCAGGAACTCGCCGCTCTCCGCCCCCTGGATGACGCGGTGGTCATACGTGCTGGTGACCCCGATCACCTTGCCGACCCCGAGCCGGGCGAGCGTGCCGGGGTCGGTGCCCTGGTACTCGGACGGGAAGTCCACGCGCCCGGTCGCGACGATCAGGCCCTGGCCGGGCATCAGGCGAGGCACCGAGAGCTGCGTCCCGATCGTCCCTGGGTTCGAGAGCGTCACCGTGGTGCCGCTGAAGTCGTCCGGCACGAGCTTGTTCGCGCGCACCCGACGGATGATGTCCTCGTACGCGCTCCAGAACCCGGCGAAGTCGAGGTTCCCCGCGCCCTTGATGTTCGGCACCAGGAGCGTCCGGCTGCCGTCGTCCTTCTGGACGTCGACGGCGAGCCCCAGGTTCACCTGGTCGTGACGAAGGACGTAGGGGACGCCGTCCACCTCGAGGTAGCTCTGGCGCATCGCCGGCACGGCATCGAGCGCGCGCACGATCGCCCAGCCGATCAGGTGCGTGAAGCTCACCTTCCCGCCGCGGCCGCCCTCCAAGAAGCGGTTGATGATGCGCCGGTTCTCCTCGAGGAGCTTCGCGGGGATGATGCGGAACGAGGTCGCCGTCGGAAGCTCGAGGCTCGCCTCCATGTTGCGCACGATGCGTTCGCGGCCGAAGCGCAGCTGCTCCGCGCCCGGCGGTACCTCCGGGGCGGACTTCGCAGGGCTGGGGGCCGGCGGGGCAGGCGCTGGCTCGGCGGCGCCGAGCGCGGGGGTGAAGTCGGCGAAGAAGTCCCGCCAGGCCTCGCCCACCTCCTCGGGATCCTCGCGGAACCGGCGGTACATCTCGTCGATCAGCCACATGTTCGGCCCAAGGGCCGCGGCATCGAGGTTGTCGTAGGCGCTCATCTAGCCCGTCCGGAAGGCGTCGACGGTGACCTTCAGCCCCTCCTCGAGCGAGGTCCACGGCTCCCACGCGAGCTCCTTCGCCGCCAGCTCCACGTCCAGGTAGTGCCGCAGGAGGTCGCCGGCCCGCGGGGGTCCGTAGATCGGCTCGCCTCGGAACCCCGTGAACTTCGCGAGCAGCCGGAAGACCGTGTTCACATCCGCCTGGACCCCCGTGCCGATGTTGAGGAACGCGCCGGGGGCGCGCGAGGCCGCGACCGCGAAGGCGTGCACCACGTCGTCGACGAACACGAAGTCCCGCGTCTGCTCGCCGGTCCCGTAGATGGTCGGTGCCTCGCCCACGAGCATCTTCGAGATGAACGCGGCGATCACCCCCGCCTCGCCCACCGTGTCCTGACGCGGGCCGTACACGTTGGCGAGCGCGAGGGCCGTGGAGTCGAGCTTGCGGGCACGCCGGTAGAAGTGCAGGTAGTCCTCGGCCACCTTCTTCGAGACGCCGTAGGGCGAGGCCGGGTGGGCACCCCTGCGCGAGGTCTCCTTGACGGGGAACGTGCGCGGCTCGCCGTAGAGCGCGGCCGACGCGGCGAAGACCACCTTGCGCGTCCCGACCGCCACCGCCGCGTCCAGGACGTTCAGGAGCCCCAGGATGTTGACGCTCGCGTCGAACTGTGGCTCGGCCACCGATCTCGGCACCGAGATCTGGGCGGCGAGGTGCATGACGACCTCGGGCTGATGGCGTTCGAAGATGGTGCGCACCCCTTCGGCCCGCACGTCCATCGTGTAGAAGGTGAACTGCTGGCCGTAGCCCCGGGCCTCGGCGAGGTTCGCGATCCGCCCGGAGGTGAGGGAGTCCACGGCGACCACCTGCTTGCCCTCGGCGAGGAGCCGGTCGCAGAGGTGCGACCCGATGAACCCGGCCCCTCCGGTCACGAGGTACGTGCTCACGCGCTTGAGGATATACGGTGGGTCGTTTCCTACCGCCGGGCGAGCGGGATCACGGACCGCAGCGCGGTGTGGGTCTTCGAGAACCGGATGACCTTGTTGTCGACGAGGCCCGCGGCGACGCCCGCCCCGATGACGTCGACATCCCGGAGCTCCCGGCGGCCCTTCGGGAAGACGGACCACACGGCGCCGTTTCGTTCGAGAGAGGGCTCGAGACGACCGAGCCGGGCGAGCCCGGCGTGGTCGTCGATCGCGACGAAGATCATGTCCGAATGTCGCCGCAGGCGCAGCGAGACGTCCGCGCCCGCCGCCACCAGCTCCGCGTGGAAGGCCGCGTCCCGGATCCCCAGCACCGACACGCGCATGCCCGGCCGAACGCCCAGCTTCTCGATCCGGCTCTTCTCGTACACGAGTAGAGTCAACGGTATGGGAACCGAGCTCGTCGGCGCGCAAGCGCGCCTGGAGACCTCCTCCGGCGCGCTTCGGATGCACCGGCTCGGGTGGCTCGCCCAGCAAGGACTGGCGAATCCCGAGCGCCTCCCCCACACCGTCAAGATCCTGCTCGAGAACCTGCTGCGGCGGGCGGGCACGCGCGACGTCACCGACGACGACGTCCTCGGGCTCGCGAGGTGGCCGGCAGCGGGCGCCGGGGACCTGGCGTTCATGCCGGCTCGCGTCCTCATGCAGGACTTCACCGGCGTGCCTGCCGTCGTGGACCTCGCCGCGATGCGCGGGGCGGTCGGGCGGTCGGGCGGTTCCCCCACCTCGACGAACCCGCTCGTCCCGGTCGACCTCATCATCGACCACTCGGTCCAGGTCGACCGGTTCCGGAGCGAGGCGGCCTACGCGGCCAACATCGAATGGGAGTACCGTCGCAACGGCGAGCGCTACGCCTTGCTCCGCTGGGCGCAGCAGGCCTTCGACGGCTTCCGCGTCGTGCCGCCGGGGATGGGCATCTGCCACCAGGTGAACCTCGAGCACCTCGCGACCGTCGTCGCCGATCGGGACGGCGTCGCGTTTCCCGACACGCTGGTGGGGACTGACTCCCACACCACCATGGTCAACGGCCTGGGCGTGCTGGGCTGGGGCGTCGGCGGCATCGAGGCGGAGGCGGCCATGCTGGGCCAACCGATGGCCCTTCCGGCGCCCATCGTGGTGGGCGTGCGCATGACGGGGGCGCTCCGTCCCGGCACCACGGCGACGGACCTCGTGCTCACCCTCACCGAGATGCTCCGGGCCCACGGCGTGGTCGGGAAATTCGTCGAGTTCTTCGGCGCCGGGCTCTCCTCGCTCGAGCTCGCCGACCGGGCGACGCTCTCGAACATGTCCCCGGAGTACGGCGCGACCTCGGCCCTGTTTCCGGTCGACGCCGAAACCCTCCGGTACCTCGCGTCGACCGGCCGGGGGAGCCGGGTCGACCTCGTCGAGCGCTACACGAAGGAACAGGGGCTCTTCCGAACCGACGACGACCCCGAGCCGACGTTCTCTGAGACCGTGGACCTCGACCTCTCGAGCGTCGAGCCGAGCGTGGCGGGGCCGAAGCGCCCACAGGATCGGGCGTCCCTGTCCAACGTCTGGACCTCGTTCACCCGCGCGTTCGGCGACACCCTCGCGGACGACGACCCGGGGGGCGTCCCGGGCCTCACGCACGGCTCGGTCGTCATCGCCGCGATCACGAGCTGCACGAACACCTCGAATCCGTCGGTCATGGTCGCGGCCGGCCTCCTCGCGAAGAAGGCCGTCGAGGCGGGCCTCATGACGCCGCCCTGGGTGAAGACGAGCCTCGCGCCCGGGTCCCGCGTCGTGACGGACTACCTCGACCGGTCGGGGCTCACCCCGTACCTCGACAAGCTCGGGTTCGCGCTCGTGGGCTACGGGTGCACCACCTGCATCGGGAACTCCGGGCCTCTCCCCGAGGACGTCGCGCGCGAGGTGCAGGACCGCGACCTGGTCGTGGTCGCCGTCCTGTCCGGCAACCGGAACTTCGAGGGTCGCATCCATCCGCAGGTGCAGGGGAGCTACCTGGCATCTCCACCCCTGGTCGTCGCCTACGGCCTTGCGGGCCGGATCGACCTCGACCTCGGCCGCGATCCGATCGGCGCGTCACCCGAAGGGACGCCCGTCTACTTGCGCGACCTCTGGCCCACGGCGGAGGAGGTTCGCGAGGTGATCGCCGACGCGCTCGATCCCGGGCAGTTCGAACAGGAGTACGGGCGCATTTTCGCGGGCGACGAGCACTGGCGGGACCTCCCCTCGCCGGCCGGGCCGATGTTCGAATGGGATGCCGCCTCCACCTACGTCCGTGAGCCGCCGTTCTTCGAGGACCTCCAGCCGACGGCCCCGCCGCCCTCCGACATCCAGGACGCAAGGGTGCTGGTCGTGCTGGGCGACTCGATCACCACCGACCACATCTCACCGGCCGGATCGATCGCGCCCAACTCGGCGGCGGCGAAGTACCTGACCGACCACGGTGTCCGCCAGGTGGACTTCAACAGCTACGGCGCGCGACGGGGCAACTACGAGGTCATGGTGCGCGGCACGTTCGCGAACGTGCGGCTGCGCAATCAGCTCGTGGCCGGCGACGAAGGCCCGTGGACGCTGCACCTTCCCGACGGCGAACGGATGAGCATCTACGAAGCGTCGCTGCGCTACCAGGCCGAACGAACCCCGCTCCTCGTGATCGCGGGCAGGGAGTACGGCTCGGGCAGCTCGCGCGACTGGGCTGCGAAGGGGCCGGCGCTCCTCGGGATCCGGGCCGTCCTCGCCGAGAGCTTCGAGCGCATCCATCGGAGCAACCTGGTGGGCATGGGCATCCTCCCGATCCAGTTCCGTGCGGGGGAATCGGCTGTGGGCCTCGGGCTCACGGGGCGTGAGGCCTTCTCCATCCGCGGCCTGGCGGGCGGCGTCGAGCCGCGTCAAGAGCTCACGGTCGAGGTCCGTCGGGAGGACGGCTCCACGTTCGCCTTCACGGCGCTCGCGAGGATCGACGGGCCCGCCGACGCGGCCACCTACCGGGCCGGCGGCATCCTCCCCCTGGTGCTCCGGCCCCTCATCGCGCATGCGTGAGCTCGTCGCGGACCTGTCCCCGTGGCTCGTCGTCGGGGTCGGTGGGGCGGACGCGCCATCCTGGCTGAACGACCTCGTCTCGGCCGACATCTCCCGCCTCGAGCCGGGCGGCGCGGCCCGGTCCCTGCTGCTCTCCCCCACGGGGCGCGTCCGCGCCGAGTTCACGGTCGCGCGAACGGACCAGGGGCTGCTGCTCCTCCAGGACCCGACCCAGCCGAAGCGGGCCGACGTGCTCCTCGATCCGTACGTGCTCTCCTCGGAGGTGACGCTCACCAACCTGACCGGGCAGCTCGCGGTGTTCGCCTTCCCCACCCGTACGATGGCTCCTGCCTACGAGGGGACCTCGGCTTCGGCACCATCGTGCCTGGGCGCAGGAGTCGATCTCATGGCGTCGGCGAGCCGGCGAGCTTCGCTCCTGCAGGAGCTGGAACGAGACGAGCTCGCGCTCGCGGACCCCGACGAGGTGGAGGCGTGGCGCGTCGATGCGGCCATCCCCCGGTTCGGGAAGGACGCGACCGAGGACGACCTGCCGCAGGAGTGCGGGCTCGCATCGGCGGTGTCGTTCGAGAAGGGCTGCTACCTCGGACAGGAGGCGGTCGCGAAGGTCCGCAACCTCGGGCACCCGCGCAGGGTCCTGCTCGCCCTGGAGACGACCGCGCCGGTTTCGGCGGGGGACGCCGTGTGCACGGGCAGATCCCAGGTCGGGACCGTCACGAGCGCCGTCCGCTCGGGCGAACGATCCCTGCTCCTCGCGAAGGTCCGCTGGGACGATCGCGACGCGCGGCTGCACACGGCGACCGGGGCCGAGGTCACGCCTCGGTGGAGATGACCGGATTCGAACCGGCGACCCCCTGCTTGCAAAGCAGGTGCTCTACCACTGAGCTACATCCCCACCGACAGTCTAGGCGAGGCTACGCCGTGACCGTGATCGTCACGGGCAGCGAATAGTCCGAGCTGAACCCGTTCGCCGTGTTCCGGAGTCGCGCCTGGAACTGGTAGGTGCCCACGCCGCCGTCCGGCGTGAACGACGACGACTTGAGGAGGGTCCCGAACTTCCAGTTCACGAACCCGCCACCCGCCGGCCGGGAGATCTGCACGTCGTAGACGTACCCCGCCGGCGCCGGGCCGAGTGACCAGGTCACGACGAATACCGTCGTCTGGGTCCCGGAGAGCGGCGCCACCGTCATCGGCACGCGGACGGTCGCGGTCATCGTGGAATGGATCTGGCAGAAGATCGGGTAGTTCCCGGCGGCCAGGAACTGGAACACGTACGAGCCGCCGGACGACCTCGTCCCGGAGTCGAACAGCCCCATCCCGGAGTTGTCCGTCGCCGTGTGGTCGCTCGGCCCGCTGAACGTCCAGAGCACAGCCTGACCGAGCTTGGGCTTCAGCACGAGCGGCGAGAACGCGAAGTCCGCGACGTTGTCCACGAACGACACCGTCTGCCAATCGGGCGCGACGTCATCCGAGGAGAGCGAGTTCGACAGGTTCGTCTGCCCGCTCCCGTCGAGCGCGCTCATCGTGTAGATCTCGTTGATGCAGGTCGCGGCGGCCTCGCACGTCGGCTGGTTCGGGTCGTCGCGGTCGCTCTGGAACACGATCGAGAGGCCGTTCGGCGACCACGCGGGGCGCGTGTCGTCGAAGGCGTTCGTCGTGAGCCGGACCTGGCTCGCTCCCGTCGAGGTCATCTTGTAGATCTCGTGGACGTTCGGGCTGGTGCCCGTCCCGGCGACCGGATTGTTCGGGTTGCAGGGCGCGAACGCCGTGCCCTCGAGCTGCCCGGTGCCGATCGAGCCCCAGAACCGACTGATGGAGATCGAGCCGCCGACCGAGGAGAAGAGCCCCAGATCGTTGGTGGTCTCCCCGTCGATGAGCGCGCCCGCGAGCCCGGACAGGTCGCCCGCCCCGAACTTGAGGATCTGGTTCATGTCCTCCATGGCGAGGAAGAGCGTCCCGGTATTCGTCCCGTAGGTGCAGAGCGTCGGCGGGATGAAGGTGACCTCGTCGGCGTAGTTCCACGAACCGACGAGCGTGTAGGTCGCGTTCGGCGCCAGCGCGTACACCGCGTTGTCCGGCTTGGACGTGATCATCAGGTCACCGCCGTACGGCGCATAGTCGAGCGGCGCGATCGTGGGGTCTTCCATCTCCTGCGCGACCGCGTTCATGTTCTTGAACAGGGACCAGGTCCCATCGGCGTGGACGCGGTAGATCGTGGCCTTCTTGCCGCCGGCGATGATCATGTCGTTGCCGAAGGTTCCGACGTCGTCGAAGGCGATCGTGTTGTTCGCGCTGGGGAGGTCGGGGATCGTGGCGAAGACCGTCACGGTCTGGCCGTCCGGCGTGATCTGGTAGATCGTCTGGCGCACGGTCACGTAGACGTCCCCGGCCGGGAAGCCGCCGAGGCCCGGTGAGACCGCCAGGTAGCGTTCGAGGTCGGCGTTCCCCGTCGAGGGGAGCGTCGCGAACGTCGTCGCGACGCCGGTGCTGCTGATCGCGAGGACCTTGTCCTTCATCCGCTGGGTGATCAGCATGGTCGAGCCGGTGAAGGCGATCCCCACGGGCCCCGAAACGGAGGCGAACAGCGACGGGCCGGGCGTCGGGTTGTCGCGCTTGCTCTCGAAGACGAGGTTCTTGTTGTCGGGCGACCACGACGGGTTGCTGTCGGAGCCGGTCGTCGTGATCTGGTTGAGCCCGGTGCCGTCCTTGTTGATCGTGTAGACGTTCGTCTTGCCGTCGCCCTGGCGGTTGGTGCTGTCGAAGGCGAGGGTGATGCCACCCGGCGACCACGAGGGGTTGCTGTCGATGAAGGTCGGCGTGCTCGGGGTGAGGTCGGTCAGCACCCCCCCGCCAGAAGGAATCGTGTAGATGTCGCTGTCGCCGTTGAGGGCGCCCGCGAACGCCAGCAGGGTCCCGTTCGGCGCCCACACAGGATGGGTCTCGGTGATGGTGTTGTTGGTGATGCGGGTCTGGGTCGACCCGTCGATGTTCATCGTGTAGACCTCGTTCTTGCCGTCGCGCGTGCTGATGAACACGATCTTCATCCCCGATGCGGACACGCTCGGATCGAAGTTCTCGCCGAGGGACGTGAGCACGGTCGCGCCGGTCCCGTTCGCCTGCATCACGTAGACCTGTCGCGTTCCGCTTCGGTTGCTCGTGAACGCGATGAGGCCGTTCGCCCCGGAGGCGACAGCGCCGGCCGTCACCGGGGGCAGGGCCAGGAGCCCCGCCACGGCGAGGACGGCGGTCAGGGATGCAGCGGCACACTTCCGCATGCACATGAGGAGGTCCTTTCCGATTGCGGGCTTGCGGGCTCGAGCAGTGTAGCGAACCGGCTTTCCAACCAGAAGACCCAACGGCCAAATCACCACATCGGACGGATTCCCCGACGAAGGTCCTAGCCCGGTTCTAGGTCGTCATCCGCCGAACGGCGCAGTCGTCGAGTCGGTCGGGGTTCGGCTGGACGCCGATCCCGGGGCCCTGGGGCACGGCCATCGTTCCGTCGGGCGCGAGCTCGAAGGGATCGGTCAGGTCCTGGGTGAAGTAGCGCTCGCTGGCACTCGTGTCCCCAGGCATCGCGACGCCGGGCATCGCCGCCAGCGCCAAGTTGGCCGCCCTGCCGACGCCCGTCTCGAGCATGCCCCCGATCCAACAGGGAATCCCGAGGCTCCGCGCGACGTCGTGGACCCGCCGGGCCTCGAGGATGCCGCCGACGCGCCCGGGCTTGATGTTGATGACGCGGCAGGCACCGAGCTGGATCGCGGCCGCGGCGTCGCGCGCCGAGCGGATCGACTCGTCGAGGCAGATCGGGGTTCGGAGCCGCGCCTGCAACGCGGCGTGGTCGACGAGGTCCTCGTGGTCCAGGGGCTGCTCGATCATGACGAGCCCCAGCTCGTCCAGCGCTTCGAAGAGCGGCGCGTCGGAGAGCGCGTAGGCGGCGTTCGCGTCCACCGAGAGTGGCGTGTCCGGCAGCTCGGCCCGCACCCGGCGGACGACCTCCACGTCGCGCCCGGGCTCGATCTTCAGCTTGATGCGACGGTAGCCCTTCGCCAGGTAGCCACGGATCTCCTCGAGCAGCGCGTCGATCGAGGACGCGATCCCGACGCTCACGCCGCACTCGACCCGGTCGCGTGCCGCGCCCAGGTAGGAGGCCAGGCTGCGGCCACGCGCGCGCAGCCACGCATCGAGGACGGCGGCCTCGAGGCCGGCCTTCGCCATCCGATGGCCGCGCACCCAGGCGAGACGGCGGCCGACGTCCTCGGGCTCGCGGATCGGGCCGCCGGCGAGCACGGCGGGGACCAGGTGCTCGGCGAGCGCGAGCCACGCGCCCTCCAGCCACTCCTCGGAATATCGCGGCTCGGGCGAGGCGACGCACTCGCCCCATCCGGCGAGCTCCTCCGAGCCGACGGCCACGAGGATCGCTCGCTTCTCCCCCTCCTCGCCGAAGCTCGTTCGGAACGGACGAACGAGAGGGAGGGCAACCTCGAGCAGCTCCACCGAACGGATGCCCAGTGCCGTCTCGCTCATCGCACGTCCCGCGCGGGTTCGAAGCGGTACCGACCGCCGGGCCCGATCCAACTCCCGACGAGGCCGCCGGCGAAGCATCGATCGAACGCGTCGGCGGCCGCATCGCGCCACCGGGCCCCGAGCGCGGGGTCGCGGGTTCGAAGGGCGAGGTGGTCTGTCGGGATCGAGACCGAGCATCCGCCGGAGAGCGTCGCCGCGACCGGGACGGGCTCCGGCGCGGCGGGGTCGCCGCGTGCATCGAGGATCGACGGCAGGTCGTCCCGCTCGGGCCGGGCGGCCCCCTCGAGCGCGCGCCGGACCCGGTCTGATTGCAGGTCCCATCGAACCTCGAACCGGTCGCTCCGCTCGTTGCGGTTCAGGCGATCGGGCATGGCCCCGTAGAAGTCGCGGTGAAAGGCCGTCGCCACGACCCCGAGGAGGTTCAGGTTGAAGCGCGCGTTGCCCGCGAGCAGCGGGTCATACGTCCACCGGACCTGTCCGATCCCGCGTTCGATGCAGGCTGCCCGCTGGGCGAGCTTCAGGGCCCGGCCCACGCCGCGGGACTGCCGGTCGGGCACCACGGCCAACATGTGGGAGTGCAGATGGAGGCCGTCCTCCCAGCCGACGAACCCCAGCACGAACCCCACCTGCTCGCGGCCGGAGAACGCACCGACGAGCACGCCACCGGCGTGCTGGAAGGCGCGAAGGAGCGCCGGCGGCATCGCGTCCGGGCCCCACACCGCCTCGATCACGCTCCCGGCACCCCGCAGGTCCTCGCTGCTCGAGAGGGATCGAAGCTCGACGCCCGAGGCGTGGGCGGCGTCGACGGCGAGCGTCCAGGGTTCGTCGGCACCCATCGCCGCGGAGTCTACGTGCGCCATCGGCGCGCGTGGGACCGGGTACGAGTGCCCGGTCCCACGTCGCGTCCCTTTCCGTGAAGCTCACTCGCCCCGCGAGCGCTTCGACGAACGGATCCGCCGCCCGGGGTCGACCTACCCGGGGCCCGCGAGGCCGGTGGTCTGGTTGGATTCTGCCGGGGGCCGTCCCGGCGGACCGGCCGAGGCGAACCTCAGCCGATCGAGAGACGGCTCAGCAGCCAGCCACCTCGAGGGTCGCGCCTGGTATGTGCAAGCTGGACCACCTCCTTTCTCTCGTGCATCCATCCTGCACCGAAGGAGGCGGGTTGGCAAACATGGATCGCCGCCTGGCGGCGGCGGTGGTTCAGTTCCCGGCCGGAGGCGGGAGCTCCTGCCACTCGTTCTCGTCCATCCCGGCGCCGCGGCGGCGCTTCATGAATTGGACGATCGCGGCCGTCGCGGCTGCGAACATCGCGAACAGGAAGAACTTCTTCACCTTCCCACCCTTCTTCTCGCTCTCCTCACCCATGGTTCCCTCCTCGGAACGGCGGTGGGCCTGGATGGACTCGAACCATCGACCTCATCCTTATCAGGGATGCGCTCTAACCGCCTGAGCTACAGGCCCCGGGGCCTCTTTGACCTGGGCCTCTGTGAAACTCTGTGACGAAGTGCTACGATGCGGCCAGGGCGCAGTCACAGAGAGGAGGCCAGCATGGCCAGGGGTTCGGTTCAACGACTCGGCGCCGATTGGCGACCGGTCCCGAAGAACGAGCGCGCTGTCCACTTCCGCGCATTCTATCGAGATGCAGCAAGGCGAAACGTCGGCCGAACGTTCAACACACGGGCGGAGGCCGAAGCTTGGCTGAAGGAACGCGGCAAGGACGAGCTCACGGGCGCACTCGGAGACTCGAGAGCCGGCCGAAAGACCATGCAAGCGCTCTGGACCGAGCGGCACGAGAGCAAGCCCTACGCGGCGAACACGGTCGCCATTCACAACGAGGTTTGGGGGATCCTCGGCCCGGTGCTCGGCCCTCTGCCGGTCAGTGGGGTTGACTCGGCGAAGATCACGAAGGCCCTCGCGAGGTTTGCCTCGCCATCCATGCGAGCCAAGGCGCGCTCCGTCCTCTCGATGCTGTTCGGTTACGCGATCCGGCAGCGGTACGTCACCGTGAACCCCGTCCCCCGTCCCGACACGACCACCCGGCGCGAGCGCCTGGACGTGGGCAAGTCGAGCGCGAAGGAGGCGGAGCGCTACCTCGACGACGCGCAGCTCTCCCGGCTGCTCGCGGAGTTTGACCGTGACACTCGAACCCGTCGCTATGTCGCGCTGGTCAACCTCATGGCGCGCATGGGCCTCCGCCCCGGCGAGGCCCTCGCCCTTCGCGTCGGGGACTTCGACCCCTTGCACCGAACCCTCTTGATCGAGCGCTCCGTTCACGGAGAGACGAAGACCGGCGAAGCCCGCACGCTCACGCTTCCGGCCGCGGTCGCGGAATCTCTCGTCGCCCACGTCGCGGCATGGTCCAAGGGCAAGGGACGCAGTCGGGCCGCGCTGATGTTCCCAACGGGTCAGGGGTCGATGTTCACTCTCGGGGGCTTCCGCACCGTCTTTCAGCGGGCGAGCGTCCGGGCCGAGGTCAACCACGGGCTTTCGCCCAACCACCTTCGGCACACGGCGGCCGCGTTTGCAATCCACCACGGCGCGACCGTGTACGACGTCCAGCGGATGCTAGGCCACGCGAAACCCTCGATTACTCTCGACACCTATGGCTATCTGTGGGACACAGGCCAATCGCGGCTGGCGGGGACTCTCGACGCCGCGATCCGTGAGGCTGAGGGACACCGTTGGCAGACTGACGCTCTGATCGGGACCGTTGGGATGCGTCATGGAGGCGGCGACTGAGCGCCAGCCGTGTCGAGGACAAACCCTCGGAACCTCTTTCCATAACCCGTGGCTCGCCAAATGGTCGAGCGCTTTCCGGAACTAGGGAGTGGGGCGACGTTTTCAAGGAGTCCCATCCCCTGGAGTTCTTCAAGCAAACGAGTCGTGACCTCGTGAGATTGCCCGATCTCTGCTTCCACGGTCCCCTCCTCCCCGCCAAGTGCCAGTGGAGGCTCACCTTCCTCGCCCCTGACCAGCGCATCTAGGGCCAGGAGGTGTTCGACCTGAACCTGATCCATTGTTCGCATGAGGGTCTCAAGTTCATCGAAGCCGAACGACGGGCGCTGAATCACACCGACTAGGACATCACGATAAAGGTCTCGCTTCTTTCGATGACGCGTTCGCGCCACCTGTCTGAGGGTTTGATCCATCAGGTCCTCAAAGTCCACGGACTTAACAAATGTCTCGGATTCGGCGGATAGAGTCCGAATCTGTCTAGCCAGGCCAGAGAGGACTTCACCTACGCGTTCGAACTTCCTGTCGTTGACCAGCCCGGCGAGCACATTGCTAATCGGCCCTCCGAGGATTGGAATCATCGCCGCGAGGGCAGAGACGGCGTCAACAACCTTATCCGACGCCGTCGTCATGTTGACTGGGCTAGGCGGGACCTGCTCCTTCTCTGTCATGGGCGTCCCTCGTTGTCCTACGCTCGGGCCGTCTTAGGCCCAGGTCCGATATTTCTTGTGGAGCTCCTCCGTTTCGCCTAACACTTCCCGCCAGTCGTTCATTCGCGGCCGAACCTGTAGGTCGCCCAAGAGAAAGGCAAGGACAGACTCGAAAGTCACTCTCCCTGTCGGGATGTGCTGCTCGGGGAATGCGTCAACGTGAATGTGGGGATCCGGGCGAACGTCCGGGTGCCAATGCCAGGCGATCAGGGCACCGCCAGGATCCTCACGACGTGCAAGGCGATAGATGTATCCGTCCGTTCGAACCTTGTATTGGCCCTCGAACGGCTCGATGTGAAAATGCTGGTTCGCAGACAGAAGAACGGGCGGTGCGCCGTCCCGCTTGAGTTCAAGAGGATCTTGACTCACAAACAGGCGCCTCGTGCCGGACCCTCGGAGGGCCGGCCCAGATTGCCAAATCGCCAGAGTCACGCACCCAAGGGAACGCTGCAAGACTTTACGGTACCGATCGAAGGCTTCGCTTTTGTTAGCGGCGCGGGAGCGAACCCACAAGGAACGCAAGATCGTCCGCCGCGAGGCCTCGGGGAAGGTCGCCGGAGTCCATCCGGGCGATGAAATCGTCGAGGGACATGTCGAAGTAGAAACGCGCCCTCTTTTCGAGAATACGCCTGAACTTACGCTCGCTGACCTCGTATTTTGCTCTGTTCCGCATGGCAAGCATGGTTATATCATCGGCCTCTGACATACCGGAATCAACACCGGGTTACCTCACCACGGTTCACAGACTCTCTCGGGGCGGTTCACCCCGCATCGCTGTTCCTCCGGCAAGAGCGCGTCCTCGTCGTCTTTCCTCCGGCAATATGACGCCATCACACGCCGGGGCTAGGTCCAGACCGGCCCCCTCGATGCGTCCTGGGGCCGATGAGGGGCCTAGAACGGGCATCCTGGCTCATGGACCCTCCGGAGCTCGGCCCACGGGCCGGGCGCCATGCGCTCCTTGAGGTAAGGAACTGGACCCGCTGACCCGTCACAGTCCGTCACGAAGCCGCAGGTCAGGGGCCGCGAATCATCCTGGGTGAGATGCCAGCTGGACGCTCACGGCGCCCTTGTGACTGCCGAACCACGGCCGGAAGGCTCCGACCCAGATCGCATATCCTTTGGCCTGCGTCTCAGTTCTCGAGTTGGGTCCTAAGGGAATGGGTCTCAGTCCGAACACGTGGGCGGCTATCGCGGCAGTCGGATCCTGGGCTGCCGCTGTGGTAGCCGCAGTGGCTGCCTTCCAGTCCCGATCTTCGTCGGCGAAAGCCAACAACACTGCCGGCACGCTCGCGCTGATTGAACGGGATCGGCGGCACTCGGAACTATGCCCGCAGTTCAAGCTCGCTACCGGACTCCTCGGACTCGACCCCAGCTCCGGAGTCTTCCGATTGCGCATCATGCTCGCGGCCCCTGTCGGGCTTGGGCAACTGGACCGACTGACGGTGACAATTCGCGATGACATCCACTCAAGAGGCGAAGGCCAGCTTCTGGCTGGCGGGCCAAGCCGTGAACAAATCAAGCGCCAGATTTGGGGCGCGTTTCGCTTCACGCCCTTCACGGGCCCGGATGAGGCTCGATCCGATGAGACCGGTAGAGAAACGCCTTATGACGCGGTGCTGCCCATCGGCGAGGCCCTTGTCTATCAACTTGAGGCCAATCCCCCTCCGCAGTGGTCCAGGTGGACGTCCGATGAGTGGAGGAATCAGCAAGGCTCCACGCTTCGTCTTGCTCTATTCGCCGAACGTGCTGAACTTGGCTCGTGGAGACTCGCGTGTGAGATCGACGTGGGCGATGCAAAGTCGACGGTCGAGGTTCGCGTACCCGCAACAGAGCCGTAGGTTCGACTTGAGGCCAATCCTAGTCCGACGCCACCTCGCGCCTACGTATGGCGAACGGGGCCTGACGCACTTTGTAGATGCTGGTCGGGGCCCCTGCTGGTGGTGCGACCGATGGTGCAGATCTCGGGTGTCATCGTGCTCAAATAGGATGACGTCATACGGATGTTTCGCCATGCTTCGCGGGGGACGATGCCGAACCGATCAAGAGAGGTTACGAGCTACCTAGCCCAGGAGGCCTTCGCCCTTCGTCACGTTTACGGGCTCACCACGACGGACATCGCCCGACAAATCCGGATCGACCCCCGCACCGTCGTGCGCTACTGCCGATTGATCGAGTCGCACCGGGTCCCCTGGCCGCCCGCCCGCTACGCCTACGCCGCCCAGTGGCCGAGCCGGGCTCGGGGGCGCACCTCTCTTTCGATCTGTCCCAACTGCGGAACCGTGACGGTCGGGGTCGGGCGAGGGGTCCGACCGATCGGCCAGATCGACTTGGACGATCTCTAACACCTCACTCCTGGAGAAGCCGCGTCACGGTCCCGGGGTGCCACTCCCTCCCACGACGGGGCTTCCGACCTTTGCCGTTCAGTTCCTGGGCGATCTGCCGGAGTGAACGGCCGCGGCCTCTTAGGCGACGAGCCAGCGCGATCGTCTTCTGTTCCTCGGGCTCCTTGACCAGCCTGCCACTCTCGGCCCGATACCCGAAGGGCGGGCTCCCGTAGGCGAATCCTCCGCTCGCCGCCTTGGCGGCCCTACCTCGAGAGAGTCGGAGCCGGATAAGGGACCGCTCGAACTCGGCGACCGCGCCCAGAACCTGGCGGATCAGCTTCCGGGTAGGGTCGTTCGGATCCTCCGCCAGGTACTCGGCCTCGGCTTTGGAGGTTGAGACGAGATCGGCGCCCTTGCGTCGGATGTCCCGGAGCAGGATCTCCTGGGTCATCAGATCGCGGGCGAGCCGATCCAGGCGAGGGACCACGACGACCATGCCGGGCTCGAGCCGGCCGAGGAGCTCGGCCAAGCCGGGCCGCTCCTCCAGGGTGCCGTTCACCCCTTCGTCCCGGATGATGGCCAGGAGGCGAGCATCGCTATTCCTGGCCCACTCTTTGACGGCAGCCGCCTGGACGTCGAGTCCGAACCCCTCCTCAGCCTGCTTCTGGGTCGAGACTCGCACGTAGCCGAGCGCTCGACGCTTCGTCTTCGCCATCTCTTCCTCCGCTTCCTAGGACCACCGAACGGCCCCTCGAAGGGGCCGAACGGTCGTACTAGGCAGCCAAGATCCGCCTGGCCGTAGCGATCACACGCTCGGCCGTCGCGCTCAACTTGCGCAGGTCTCCCTCGGCCCATCCCGCCACGTATACGGCTCGAAAGCCGCGAACCCCGACGGCGTAGTGCTCTGTGCCGTCGTCGGTCTCAACCTTGCGACGGTACGTCTTCGACGTCAGCCAGACCGACGGGCCCGAGCTTCCGGACGTGGCGCCCGCCCTCTTGCAGGGCGAGACGGTCGAGGGGCTTTACGAGAGGCTTGCTGATCAGGTCCCAGCGGCCGGGTTCCGACTCCTGCGCGAGTCTCCGAGCCTCACAGGCGCCAATGGCGAGACCGTGTGGGCATCCCGGATCGTCCGGGTCCGGCCCGACGTCGATCCCGCATGCTGATCGCGATGCAGCGGCCGAACGCGTCACGGGTGGCCGGGTTCCACACATGGAAGTCACTCGGTCGCCACGTTCGCAAGGGTGAGCACGGGATCGCGATCCTCGCTCCGCTCACCTAAGCCTCGGTGGCGAGCCCCCATGCCTGGCACACGATGTGGGCGACGGACTCGGCCTCGACCTCGCGGAGGGTCCGAGGCTCGGCCGGGATGCTCGCCGCATCGGCGCAATGCATGAGCACGTGAGCGAGCTCGTGCGCGAGCGTCTTGGTCGCCTGTGCAGTTTCCGAACGAGTAGTCATGGAACCGACTTGCCACCTCGAGGGCTCGACGCCAATCCTCCCCCGTGACCAGATCAGCCAGACCGCGGGTGAGCTGAGCGTGAAGCTCGGTCGCCCGGTCAGGCTTGGACGGAGTGTCCATCCGACCACCTCCTCTCGAGGAGGAGGATACCCCATCCGTCGCATCTATACCAATAGATGCGACACCACAGGTCAGGTGATCGCGATCGGGCGAGGCTAGAATCGTCGAGTCCCCCGGAAGCATCCGGCCACCTCCTCTCAGAAGTGGCTGAGTGCCCCGGGGGACACTTCGTAGGTAAACAAGTCTGGCGAGACGCCCTCAAACTCCTCGCCCGGCGAGGGACCGACCGGGGTCCATAAATGGCGATCGCGCACCGGTGGAGGGTTGGTCCCTCGAGATTCGGCTGCACCCCTCGCGGTGGGGGTACTTCCGCGGATCAGGTGATAGACCCGCTCCTCCCCCTCAAAGAGCTAGGGGGATAGGAGATAGAGGCCCGGAACCGTAACGGTGCTTGATACGTCTCAAGCATCTGGCGGTGCGGGGCAAGACGGCGCGTTACGTTTGGAGGCCTCTATGTCCGAGGCGGGGAAGATCCCCGGAGGTTCCCTCACCAGCCGAAGTCGATCACTGCGTCCTGGTAACCCGGTGCTCGGACCACTCCATAGGGATCGACTACTTCATCTCGAACTTTCCAGGGTCTGAGTATCATCGAGACGTCCGAGTCGGTGGCGAAGGGGCCTTTGAATTGGTTGGGTCCCACACAGATCGTTGCCTCTCCCGCCACGGATCGGCTCGGGAACAGTTTGTCCGCGGCTACAACTTGGAACGTTGTCGTCTGCCCAGGTCGAGTTGGGTATGGTTCGCACGGATGGGGAATCGATTTAGCGGTCATTACCCCACTGCCGACACCACCGCCGAATGGGTTGTCAGAAGTGACGTTTCGAGACTGGACCGCGGCTTTCAGGTCTACAAAAGCAGACTCCTTTCGGGTCAGTTGCTTATAGTTGTCCGCGAGAGTCGCGCCTCCCGCCTGGATGATGGCGCCCGCGGTGTAGCCAAGGGAGAGCATCCAGTAGAGATACAGGACAGCGCAGCCTGTCGATGCATAGTCTCGGTCGGTCTGCTTTGTCGTCGTGACATAGTCCGGATACCCTGCGGCCACCCAGCTTGGTCCAGTTACCCCCCATGAGGGGAACGAACCCGCCGGTCCGTCCACCTCCGCACAGAAGCGGGACAGACCCTCTCCATTGCTGTCGCCGCAGCCCCACCCCCGGCCCTGGGCACCCATGAAGCACTCGGACAGTTCGGCGATGTACAGGGACTCCTCCACGTCGGTGGCATTGGAGAGGGCAAAAGTCGCATCGAGGTAGAGCGTGTTCCCCGATGAGAAGTCGCACCCATAATGGTATGCGCCGCCGGTGCCGTCATGGCTCCCGCTCAACGGGGCGACGACAACCGTGACTGACCCTCCGGCGATGCCGAACAGCGACGCCATGTCGCTGTACGGGCCAGTCACCGCGCCGAGGAGGTTCTTCGCCAGCGTCTCTCCATCGTAGCCTAGGGACGTTGCGTACCACACGGAGATGTTGCCAGCGGCGCCGACCTCCGTCGACGGATAATCCAACCCGACCGCACCCGCAACGTCCGGGGGTTTGCGGACAAAATTCGACCGTAGAAACTCCTTGCGGATCACGACTACCACCCTCCCTCCTCATCTCCTTGGCGCTTCGGTCGAAGCGCCAAGTGGTACACACGCCTCCGGCGGGGGCATCCTTCCATTGATCACCCCTACGACCCCCGTCTTGTCATGCCATCCTCGCGGACGCTAGTCGGAGCGCGGACAGAGGGAAATGGATCTTGAGGTTCATTCGAGATCTATTCGGAGCGGTGCGCCGGGCAGCGACTCGCACTCGGGGTCCCCGTTCCGGCCTGAACCCGCAGAGCATCGAGGGGCGCACGCTGACTTATGAGGGCCTGCGCGACCATGTCTATCCACGATCCAAAGAAGCTTCCCTTATTCGAAGCCCAGGTCATGACCGTCGTCCCTGGGTCCTCCGCTGCGGAAGGTATCGAGAGTGACCTCAGTAGCGGGCGCGTTGTAGGAATGAACCCGCCGGACGTCCCTGATCTGCTCTGGCCGAATGGGAGCTTGGACGAAGAAGGCGGAAGACATCAACACGCCGTATCTACCTCCGATGACCGTTTGATTTGCGTAGTGCGCCCGAACAACTTCGGGATCAAAGGCAGCAAGGTTGCACATTGCAATCCGTTGGTCCGGCTTCTTTGTCCTGCTTGCGGCGGCAAAGTAGCGAATGATTTGCTGACCGAAGAGCCGCGCCAACAGATCTGACTGAGACTCCAGTCTGTCGCCAGAGACGGCATCCCAAGATTGGAAAGCGGTGCAGAGAAAGTCGCGTGGATCGACGTAGATCACGTCCAGCGATGTGTCGAACTCAATGCAAAGCGGTTGGTCGTTGAGTACGGAGGCATTGTGGCTCGCCGCATAGTAGTGAGCGGACCCTGCCGTTCCGCATGCACAGACCCCAAGGAACGGTGTCTCCCGGAAGATGTCATTGCTAGTGAGGCTGGGGTTACGGAACAGGTCGTCGATCTCCCCCCTTACGGCAGCCACGTCCGGAACCGTGAACCTCCAGTTACCCTCGTCGCCGCGCAAGCCGCTGGATGCGATAGTCGCCATGACTTCTTCAGCCCGCTTTGATGGGACCGCGATGCCACGGTACAGAGTGAGTTGGTCATCCCCACCCGAACTCGTCATATTGATCAGTCCAGCTTGTCCCATCGTCCTCGGTGTTGCTGCCAGTCCGGATGGGTCAACTGGCTCGAATGCAGGAAGAATCGAACGCGGGTTGTGACGCGGACCCCGTCCCCTCGTTGACACTTTCCCCGGCTTGACGGCTTGGGGAACATGGTCGCTCCGATAGCCAAGGAGGCGATCGTGAGCGAGAAGCGGAAGTACCGGCAGTTCACCCCGGAGCAGAAGACCGAGATCGTGCTGGCGGGCCTGCGCGGTGATCGAACGGTCCGGGAGGTGTGCCGGGCACACCAGATCTCCGAGGCCCTGTACTACGACTGGCGGGACCGGCTCCTGGAGGCAGGCAGGGCGGCCCTGGCCACCTCGCGAGGCAAGAGCCCGGAGGCGGCCGAGACACGTGAGCTCCGCCGGCGGGTCTCACAGCTCGAGCGGTCGCTCGGGCGCAAGACCTACGAGCTGGAGGTGGCGGGGGAACTCTCGCGGGACTGGGCGTGAGCGTCCGGGTGTCCAGGTCCCGCGCCGTGGTCGCCACCGGACGCCGCCCGGCCACGGTGGCCAGGGTGGCGGGCGTCTCCCGCCAGGCGATCTACCGGCCGATGAGCCGCCGTCCCCTCGCAGCCGGTCCCGGGAGGGTGGGACCGGACGATCTGGCGATCGTCGAGGTGGCACGGGCCAACCCCACCGACGGGACCAGGATGGCGGCGGCGCTTGCCTCCCGGGACCTCGGGCGCCCGGTGAACCGCAAGCGGGTCCAGCGGGTGATGCGGACCCACCGACTGTTGCAGCGCTCCCCGAACAGCGAGCGCCGGAGCCGTCCGGGGACCTTCCGGGTTCGACGTCCCAACGAGCTCTGGCACATGGACATGACCAAGGTGTGGACGGCCGAGCACGGCTGGATCTACCTGCACGCGATCGTGGACTGCTGCACCCGGGA
>JACXTT010000682.1_pt1 | contig 57944 bp, 59 predicted proteins | sample 9270951 | NCBI WGS metagenome assembly JACXTT01 (sample SAMN15532306, study PRJNA645909) | rock metagenome | isolation source: weathered quartz diorite | place: Puerto Rico | collected 2017-06-21
GATGATGCCTATGTTGCCGATGACGGAACGGTGCCTGATATACCCCTTACCCCAGATGGCAATGTGTTTTGCGACAACTGTGAGAACATCAGGTTCAGGGTTGACCTGAACGAAAGTTATGATGAGAACATAAGCCGGATGGTGGTTTACGAGCAGCAGCTTGGGCGGCAGATACAGTTTGTAAACATAGCCGCCGCTGAGGGTGCCGACCAGAGGAAGCAGCCGTTGTGGCAGGAAATTAAGGCAAGGCTGCATAAACTAAAACAAAAGCCGGTGGGTTTTGATACGGAAAGTTTACAATACAACTTTACGCTGTTAAGGAGATTGGAAGCGCAAGCCCCACCAGCCCCCGGAGCTGAAAGCCTAATGCTTAAAGCAGAAAGCAAAGCGAAAGATATAGTTGAAAATACCCACATTTACCCATGTGTGTAATGTGCAGATGCGTGAATGTGCAGATGTGCAAATGATGCAATCAGGGCGTATACCTGTCCTGGAGGATGCTGGAACCCTTCTGTCGGTGGGCAAAGCAAGTTTAGCATGACGCGCGGAGAGATTTGTACAGCGGGCCTGTATGATGGGGTGCCGAAACAAGTTCGGTATGACGCTTTGAGAGATACATCTTCTATCGTACCTCATCTATCTTCCATCGTACCTCATCCATCTTCCATCAACACCAGGCTCAAGACTTCTTCCGCCTCAAATTCTGATAATCGATATAATACAGCACTTTGACCGAAAAGTTATTGTTCTGCGGGTTATTGAAGGTGTTTTTAAGGTTGCCGTAGTAGCCGTCCTGCGCCAGGTTGGTATCGGTAAGCGAGGAGTTTTTGTAGGCTATGCTCAGCTGGCTGCCGGGAGAGAACTCCCACAGGTACACCATATCCACGTTAAAGGTGTTAAAGGCCTCGTCGTTGGTGGAGTTAAATTCGGAGGGTACCCTCGGCGTAAGCGTTCCGTTGGGCAGCAGGTTATAATAGCTCAGGTTGTTGCGCTTGCTCCAGTAGTGGCGCACCCGCATGGATAGGCCCATTACGTTGTTAAAGGTGTATTTAACGTTAAAAATATTCTCTACCGTGTTGCGGTGGTACAGCGAGAAAACCGAGCGGTTGCTGCCATCAATGGTAAAAAAGCTAAACAGGTTGCGCTGCGGGTTATAAGTAACATCCTCGCCAAAGGAGAAGTGGTTATCAACCCTAAAGGTGTAGTATACCTCGTCGGTATTTTTGTAGGCTGTTTGTCCGTTCAGTACCTCTATGATCTGCACAAAAAAGCCGCCGTACAGGCGCTTGCCGCGGTTGCTGTTGGCGTACCAGTTGCCCCGGTAACTGGCGGGTGCCTGGTAGTACAGGCCGCTGATCTCGGGTTCGTAAAAATCGTGGCCCGATGGCTGATAGTGGTAGTTGGTACCCACCTGCCAAAGGCTTTTAAGGGTAAAGTTGGCACCAATGGCATAGTCGGCCGTCTGGAAGTCAAAGGGTGCCAGCCGCTCCGAGTAATAAATATTGCTCCATACATTCCATTGGTTAAAATGCTTGCTCGGCTTATAAATGGAGTATTGCGCGTACAGGCTATGGTCAAAATAGTTGGGGTTGTTCAAAAAACCCAGGTCGTTGGGGTTATAGTTGCTGGTAGCCAGGTTTTCGTTGAGGCCCCACGTAAAGGTGCCCAGCGTTTTGCTAAAGCTAAGGTCGTACGCGTACCCTTTGGTGTCGGTTTTATCGGGGTAGATCAGGTTGCTCATAAAGCCATCGCCCGATACGTTGTACGAGTTCTTTTTATTATTGAGGTTAAACAACAGCCCGGCCACATCGGCATTGTAGTTGCTGCCAAAACGGTCGACATTGGTGTTGATGAACGATACCGATGAGTTGTTCTTGAGGTTTTGGTCCAATACGATGATGTTGTAGTTGGTGGTTGGCGATGTTTGCACCATGCGGGTTTGCCCCGATAATGTATCCTGCACGGTGGCCTCGCCCGATTGCTGCACGGCGTTAAACACCCCTATGCCCAGCCCGCCGCTTGTACGGCCCGAAAACTTGGTGGCGTTAAGCAGGCGCGTTTCCGTCGGGTTTTTAACGATCTGTTCGTGCGCGTTCAAACTCACGTTGCCATAATCGATGGGGGAACCGCCCACCCGGCGCGAGTAAAACAGGTTGCCTTTGTTAAACAGCTCGGTACCTTCGGTAAAAAAGGGCCGGTTCTCGTTATACTTTACCTCAAACGGCGTGAGGTTTAGCACCTGGTTATCGCTTTGCACCTGGCCAAAATCGGGGATGAGCGTCATGTCCACCGTAAAACTTTGGTTTATGCCGTATTTGATATCCATCCCCCCGTTAACCGAGCTGGTGGTGTTGGCTACGCCTTTGGTGTTGTAAGGGTAATGGTTTACATAGGTAGAAAAGTAAGGGTAAAAGGCAAGCCTTACGGGAGGCGTTAGTTTTTCGATACCGGTGAGCTGGCCCTCCTGGTTTACAAAGCCGTTCTTTTTAGGGTCAAGCTCGTTCCAGAACAGTTGCTTTTGCGTTTGATTGCGCTTGCGGATCATGTTCATGCCCCAGGTTTGCACATCGGTACCGGCAAAGCGCAGCGCCGAGTACGGTATCCTGAATTCGGCCGTCCAGCCTTTGTCGTCTATTTTAACCTTGCTGTCCCAAACGGCGTTCCAGCTGGGGTCTTCGTTATTACCGTTGGGGTTTGGGGCGTATTTGGCGTCAAACTGCACACCGGCAGCGGTTACATAAAACCCCGATGCGTTAAGCCCGTCGAGGTAAGTGTCCAGCACGATGCCTATAAAATCCGACGCGCCAATGTTATCGCGGCTCACCAGTTCGTGTGCTACTTTATCGGCACTGGTTTCGTACATGCGCGCACCAACATAAATGGCCGTGTTATCGTACAGTATACGTACTTCGGTGCGCTCTTCGGGTTTTTCGTGGGTACCCGCTACGGGGTTTAGTTCAACAAAGTCGGTAGCTATGGGTGCGGTCTTCCAAACCTCGTCGTCCAGCACGCCGTCAATTTTGGGGGCGGAGGTTATTTTGGTGGCCTTAAGTTTTTTGACAGGGGTTTGCGCGAGCGTGATACAACAAAGTACGCAAAAGATGATAAGCAGGTAAAATTGTTTCATAAGATCAGTCAAGCAAAACCGGTGGCTGGTTTTTTATAAGACGCACGAAGTTAACATTGGTTACAACAATTTTTTGTTAAAGAATAGTTAACCCCGTGTTTTTAACATATTTTAACTTTAACAACAAATGGGGCGGTGGTTAGGGGAGGGTGCGAGCGTATGAGGCTAACGTTTTTATCAATATCGAACACCGAATGTTGAATAATGAATATTGAAGTTAAAGTTCGGGATTCAGCGTTCATTATTTGGTGTTCGATATTATTTTGACATATCCAGCCCTTTAATCTGCGCCTTATACGCCGCGGGCAATAAGGTGGATTTGATGATACCGTCCAATCTCAACAAACGGCTTAGCTTATAAAGCCCTATAACCGGTCTCAAAAATGGAAAGCTACCTAACTTAAGCAGTTGCTTTACCCTTGGCGGGACGAGCAGGCGCTGCACTTGCAGCAACAGGCCGTACCTAACCCGGCCCAGGTGCTTTTGGTACTGCAGGTACAGGTCGGCGGTGTGGGTGCTGTAAACCAGGTCGTAGGTTAAATGCTGCAAACGCGCTACCTGCCATTGGTTGTAAGTTGTAGGCAGGCCGGCAATGCCCATGCGCTGGCCCACACGGGTAAAAACGTCAAACACCTCCATCTTTTCGGCCTCGCGCAAAGGCCGCTCCAGTAATTCGAACGAGCGTATGGAATAGTCGATCAGCAAAAACAGCACGTCGCGGTAAGCCCAGTCGGGTATTTTGCTTCCGCGACTGCCTTCCACCTGCTGATGTATGGCCGTGATCTGGTCAATGGCTTTTAATGCCTCGTCATACCCGGAGAACAGGATCCGTCGCGCATACAACACGGTCGAAAATAACCTGCCCAGCGGGTCGGCGGGCAGCTTACCGGTAAAATATAGCCAGTCGACGGCCTTGTTCAGCGCAAACTCGGCTGATGCGCCGGCAAAAATAAACAGCACGGTATCGGCCTTGCCCCATATCCGCCGCACTACCGATCCCTGTTCAACAAAGTATGCCATACTCATTTAACGTTAGCCGGATTGATTAGGTTTTCCATCAGCACAACCAGGCCCATACCAATGGTATAGCTTAGCATATCCACCCAGCTAAAACTGGTGCCCAAAACAATACAGGCCACGCGCGAGTGTGCAAGCCCTATCATGCCGACGAAATGAAAATACTGCAAGGTTTCAACCACATAGCAAAACAGCAGCACCGCAATGGTGGTTGGCCAAACGGACAACTTAAAAAAGCTTTTGATAAAGCAGTAGATCAAGATGCCGATGAGCACATCGCCGCCATAGGGGCGTATCCACCGGTCATGTGCGTACACGCCGATGAGCACTTCGGTAATAAACAAAGCCAGGGTCAGCAAAAAGTATCTGATGTTAAATTTAAGCATGGTGTTTTTTGATAATGCGGTAACTTAAATACAACGGAATAATGCCCAGCACACCGAACGAGCAATCGATAAGCCGCCAAAACACCGGGATGCCCCTGATGCCGCCCGCTATAAAAGCCAGCGGAAAAATAGCCACGCAGGCTATCATACCAAACTCAATTACCCAGATGTTTTTAACCGGATCTTTTAACGGGCCAATAAAAAGCACGGCCAGCATCAGGTGTGCAAAGGCAAGCCAATCTGTCCCGTAGCTTAAATACGGATAGGTTTGGTTGGTGTTTTTAACAGCAAGGTAAACGGTGTTAAGCCAATGCTGCATACTGCCGCCTGGTACTGTGCCCGGTTTGGCAAGTAAAGCCAGTTCGCTTTCTATCGCGAAGGCGGTAAGCCCGCTCAGTGCCAGCCCGGCTATTACCATCCATAAGTAAACCTTAACCCTTGTATAGGCTTTCATATCATTAATAATTAAAAGTACTTTGTTATGCAAAGTAAATTAATTTAATTGAGATATAAAAGATGTTTTATGATGATCCGAAAAATAACTCAATCATTAAGTATTACGGGTATATGGTATTTTAAAATACCGTTAAAACACGGTATTTTTTTAAAGGCTTTTTATTTAAATTAGTCACCTGTTGCCGCTAACCGCGCTCTAAATAAACCTGACCGCCGAAAAAGGGATCACAGAGTAGGCATAAAACTATTGTACCCATGTTTGATAACTCCGTATTGAATGTAGTAATAAGCCTCGTATTTATTTTTTTGATCTATAGCTTATTGGCTACCGCCCTGCGCGAGGCGATGGCGAGCGTATTCCAAAGCCGTGCCGATACCCTTTTTAAGGGTATAAAGGGTATGCTTACCAATACAGAGATCGAAACCAAAGCCATAGTACGGCTTTGGGACTATGTGAAGAGGAGGCTTTCGTTTATATGGTCGTGGGTAAAGTCATGGTTTGTTGACCCGACCAAAGGAAACAAGTTATACGAAAGGTTTTATCAGCACCCCATTATTTTAAATTACGGCGAAAACTCCATGTTTCGCAAGCCATGTTACCTTACTGCACAAAATTTCTCTACTATACTTGTCGATACCATCAAAAACCTGGATTCGGAAAACCAAGCTAAAACCGCCGATTTTAAAATGATCTACGAGACGGTGGTCCATCACAGTAAAATAACCGACCCCAAGTTAGTCGCCGCTTTAGCCGCGGTGTACCCCGATCGGGGCAAGGTAGAAAAACCACCCATTGACGAAGACACCTTTAGGATATTAAACTTTCATTTAAACGAGGCTGCCGGCGATCTGGAGGTGTTTAAAGCGCGCATTGAGCAATGGTTTGACGATACCATGGCGCGCGTAAGCAGCTGGTATAAACGGCAAACCCAGCTATGGCTGTTTTTAATAGGCTTTGGCCTGGCCATGGCGCTCAACATCAATGCCATCCAGATAGCTACAACCCTTTCGGCAAATAAAGCCATGGCCCAAAAGGTTGCCGAAATGGGCATAGTGGCAAGTAAAGACACCTCGTACCGTACCGATAGCATGGTTACAACACAGTTGCTGCAAAAGGTAAATGCACAAAGCGATTCGCTCAACCTGCTCGTAGGTTATCGTAAGCCTTTCCCCGCAGGCACGTCAAATTTGCAGAAAGCCGCCTCCGTGCTAAATAGTACTTTCCGTAGCGGATGGACAAACTTTTTCGGCATATTTATAACAGCCATAGCCATCAGCCTGGGCGCACCCTTTTGGTTCGATCTGCTTAACAAGGTTGTAAACATACGGGGCGCGGTAGGCACGGTGCGTTCAAGTGGTAACACAACTAAAGATAACAAGGCCTCCAAAGAGGATAATTAAAGTAAAAAAACAAGAGTATGCCAAATACGATAGGCACCGAGATTGCCAACATCAGCCAGGCGCTGGGTACAGGTACATTGGGCGGTTATGTAAAAAACGCCGAAGGCGAGACATGCTTTATATCATGCTGGCATGTCATGAAGGATTCTACCACACTGGCAGGGCCGGTCGATCCGGGGTCAACAGCCATTGTCAACATCAACTCGGGTAACGCGGTTATGGGCAACGTAATAGCGGGCGCGCTTACCGCGACTTATGATCTGGGTATCGCCCTTTGTACCATTCCCGGTTTTCAGCCATCAAACACCATTCCGGGTGAAGGTTTCGCGGTGCAAACCCAGTACCGTGCGTTAGTTCCGTTTGATGAGGCCGTCAGCACACCGGTAAAAATAGCAGGCAAGAATTCGCAGGTTATTGATGCCGCCATTTTTAATTGGCAAACGGGCGCGACACTGCCCTACCCCGACGGCAACAGCTATACATTGTCCGACCTGTTTAGCCTTACTAATCCCGGCGGCTCTGTCGCGGGCGCACAACCACCAACGGACGAAGGAGATTCGGGCGCTTTGGTTATCGACGCGGCTACAGGTGCCCCATTGGGCCTGATCGTCGGGGCGCAGGATAATTTTTCCTTCGCCATAAAATTCAGCAACGTATCTGGCCCCGGCCAACCATTAAACGGCTTTACCTTTATTATTTAAACACCGTATGAAAATAAACCTTACCACTCGTTTTATTTTTTTGTTTTTACTCGTTTTATGTGGCGCTACTTCAGCACAAACTATCAATTTTAATGTGGATGCGCGTGGGGTGCCCGGTATAGCCATGGGTAGCCAGCCGGTTTCGCAAACAGATGTAACCATTTTGACCCTGCCGGTAAACACCGGTCTCAAGTTTCAGCTTAATAACCCCACAAAGGCGCCGGTTGTTATTACCATTAAAGCTAAAAACGATGTACCGCCTGGCTATCATTCGGCATTACAGGTAAATAACCTGCAAACACTTTTTCTTAAAGTTAACCCCATCGTTACCGATGATGCCCTTAACCTGCATATCGATAGCTTGTCACAAAGTTTAAATACACCTTTTTCTGTCAGTATAGCTAATACCGTTACACACATCACATTTATTGCAACGTTTGCCCCGGTTATAGCAAAGGGCCTTGCTCCCGGTGCGGCCCCTCTTGCTGGTGGCACAGTGCAACCGGCTATGACAAATGCGCCGGTGGTACAGACAACGCCTGCAGCGCCGGTATATGTACCAGGCAGTGCAGTTTACGATGCCTTAAAACTTTCGGTTGCCGCCAATGTAACCGAAACAGATCTGAAAACCATTATCGGTTACTATTACCCTAAGGCCAGCATCGGCTCAACCCAGGATGTATTAAATGCCGTTGCCCATACGCCGTTTTTAGATAGCACTATTACAAAAGGGTATACCCAACGGCTAAAAGCCTCGCCTTTGGGCACCGCGCAATCGGCACAATCAATTATTTCGTCACTTTCACTATCGTCCATAGGCGGTCTTGATGTAACTAATCTTGCCGATGGTATCAGTAAGTTTTTACTTACCCGCGCCCAGGACGAACTCAACATCGCCTTTTTTCAACGCTTAAAAAACGCGCTTACCGCCAATCCCGATCTGGTTACCTTATTCCCGCAAACGGTTAACCTGTTAACATCCATAGGCGGCCAGGATTTTGACTATCAAAGGCTGCTTCAAAACTTAAGGGAAGCCTTTAAAAGCGATATCTCGTCGTTAGATAACAATCTGCCCGGCATCATAAAAAACCACCCGGCGTATTTTAACGGCCATCACGATCTGGCAGCCGCCATTATAGGTGGCTGTTATGTAACCAGCCAGTTAAGGGCACAGGTACACCCTGGCGATATTATTGCCAATTACCCGGTAAACTCGCTTGATAGTGTAAGCCCGGTCTATGTAAAAGGCTCGGTGCAAACCCTGCAGTTGCTAAGCCAATCGGTGCGCGACACATCTTCGGATAATTATTGGGTAAGCATCAAATACATGCGGCAATTGGTAAACAATACAACCGCGCTTAAAATTTACCTGGGGCTGGTTTACCAGGAAGCCATTAACGATTACCAGGGTGTAAACTATGGTAACGGCGTTACGTTTACCGATGTGCTAAGTGCAGCCGCCCCAAGCATAACGACCGACCTCAATACCCTTAACGCGTACAAAGTTTTCATTTTGCAGCTTGGCGAAAAGACGGAGGCCCTTAACCAGATGATCAAATCATATCAAAAACCTGCGAGCGACTCGCTGGCGGTTGAGCTGTATAAAAAATATTTTGATGCCACAACCGGCTTTATTCAATACGCCACTAAGGCGGCTACCCTGCCTGGCGTAAACATATTGATGCCTAATGCCCCGGTTTACGCCCAGGATGTACAGCATTATCTGGGTATAGGGCAGTCAGTATCCGATCTGGTTATCGATATCAACCGCAAAAACTATTCCGCCGCTATCAATAAAGCGGCTTACATCCTAACCAGGCAGTTAAACATTGATACGGCCCTGAAGGCCGAAGTGGATACCGCGGTTGCTAAAGTAACAGCAATTAATGCTCAGATCAATAATGGGCACCTGGTAGGGGCGGCCCTGAATACCGCTAAAGTAAACCTTGGTAAATGGAACGCAAAAAAGGACTCGGCATCTGTCAATATCCAGTTTATTAGCTACTTTATCAAGTATGGTGCCTTTATGTCGGCAATTGCCACCGCCAAAACGGCCGATGAGGTAAACAGCGCTATTGCGGCCTTTGCACTGCCCGTAGGTAGTTATGCCGTAAAACAACACTCATTGTGCAATGTTTCGCTTAACGGATATGTGGGTTACGCGCTCGATTTTGATACCTTTGGCTTTGGTCACCAGTATGCTAATGGCGTATATGCACCTGTCGGCGTATCGGTCAGCAAGGGCAGGATATTTAAAAATAAAGGGGGGGCATTTACCCTTTTTGCTTCGGTTATTGATGTGGGCGGTTTGGTAGCCTACCACCTGTCAGACGGTACGACCAACAACCTAAACCAGCAGATCAAGCTCGAAAGTATCATTTCGCCATCGGCACAGGTGTTTTTTGATATCCCCGGTTTGCCCATTTCCGCTGGCGCGGGATGGCGGCTAACACCAAAACTATCCTATTCCGATGGCACCATCAATGTGGTTAAGCCGCCGCGTAGTGTGTTTAACGTCTCGTTTTTGATCGATATACCTATCATTACCCTGTATAATAAACCTAAATAGACCCATTAATAGGCATCGTTATTTTTTGAGCGCAGGTTGGGCGATTCCTTCCCTTTGGGAAGGTACATGGAGGGGTTTGTTAGATGTGCATGGCGATATGATGTTGAATCAGGAGTGCTAAACATCGAATGAAGAAGTTAAAAACACTTCAAAGCCCGACGTTCAAAATTCATCATTCGCTATTTAAATAAGAGGTTTTTGCTATTGATAAAACTGCTGCTCTATCAATTGTATCTGGCGTTTTATCCAGCGCGGGGGTACGGTTTTGGCCTGGCTCCTGATGAGCGCCTGTTTTTGCTGCACCTCGTCGTACACTTGTGTCATTACGGGGTAGGATAAGGCTTGCGCGGTACCGCATCTTTTTTCGAGCGCCTGATATTCGTGCAACACACGGCGGCTCTCGTTATGCAGTTTATCCATTTCTAAAACCACGTGCAGCGCGGCTAACAAAACCGCAGCAAACGAGCACACAAGGGCAATAACGGCGTTTTGTGTGCTTAAGTACTCCAGCGGGCGCATCATCATAATGAGCAGCGCTGTGCCGGCCAGCAGCGCCGCCCCGCCTATCATGCTAAAACGGATGAGCGTGATCAGGTCAACCCAGCGCACATAAGCCTCCCGCTGTACCTTAAGCACAAACTCCTTTTGCTTAAGCATATCAAGTATTTTACGATTATCCTCGTCGCGGGCCATAGCTTTATTTTCGTTCTAAAATAGGCATTTTAATCACATTTACGCTAAAAACAGTCTCATTGTTACGTTTTTCGGCATAATTAAGCATGTTCTTCCCATATCTGGCATAAGTGCAAAATGGTGAGCACCGCCTTGTGCATGTCCTGTACCGATACCCATTCGTGTTTACCATGAAAGGCGTGCTCCCCGGCAAATATGTTGGGGCAGGGCAGGCCCATAAATGATAACCTTGAACCATCCGTACCGCCGCGTATACTACGCAAACGGGGTGCCAATCCGGCGCGTTTTATCGCTTCCATAGCAAATTCAACAATTTTGGGGTGTTTATCCAGCACCTGCTTCATGTTACGGTACTGCGCCTTTACATCCAAACGATAGGTTGCACCGGGATATTGTTTCAAAATTTCCCCGGTTATGGTTCTGATCACATCGGCGTGTTGCATTAATTGCTCATCCTCAAAATCGCGGATGATAAACTCAACCTTTGCCTCCTCCACATGCCCGCTTATACCAACCGGGTGTACGAACCCCTGTTTGCCCGATGTGCCCTCGGGTGATAGTTCATGTGGTAATGCTGCCACTACCGCCCCGGCAATTTTAATGGCGCTTTGCATTTTGCCTTTGGCAAAGCCGGGGTGCGCGCTAACACCGGTAATGGTCAGTACTGCCCCATCTGCGCTAAAGGTTTCGTTTTCCATGGTTCCGGCGCTTTCACCGTCGACCGTATAAGCTACATCGGCGCCTAATTTTTTAAGGTCGGCTTTATCAACGCCACGGCCTATCTCCTCATCGGGCGTAAATAATAGTTTAATAGTGCCGTGTTTTATACCTGGATTATTGACCAGCTGGTAACAAGCATCCATAATTTCGGCAAGGCCGGCCTTGTTATCCGCGCCAAGCAAGGTGGTGCCGCTGGCCGTTATAATATCGTTACCCAACTGGTTTTTAAGGTCGGGGTGCTCGCTCTGGCGGATAACCTGTGCCGGGTCGTCGGGCAAAACCAGGTCGGCGCCATTATAGTTTTTATGGATGATAGGTTTCACACCAAAGCCGCTGCAATCGGGCGAGGTATCCATGTGCGAGCAAAAGCAAACCACAGGTACATTTTTTTTAGCGGTATTGGCAGGTATTGTTGCATAAACGTAACCAAATTCGTCCAAATGCGTATCAGGTATACCCATGGCCAACAACTCATCAACTAAAATTTTACCCAGGTTTTTCTGCTTATCGGTTGACGGACAGGTAGAAGATGCTGCATCCGACTGGGTATCCACAATAACATAACGTAAAAACCGTTCTGCTACTGTAAACATAAAATCAGAATTTTTAAAAGAAGTCATGATTATATGAAATGAAACTTTATTTTTGGTAAACTTAGTAAAAAAACTAAGCGATGTTTTTTAAAACATCACGCTATATAAAACAACCTTTACATTTTGAAAAAAGCTATAGTTATCCTCCTTTTTATACAGGCTTCGGTATTTACTGCTAAAGCCCAGCTTGGTTACAATTATGCACAATACGCCATGGGCCTGGGTATTGATTATGTTAAGGCATCAACAAGCGTACCCTACCAGCTATCGTACCCGGCTGCACACGTTAACTTTAGCTATAATTTAAGCCCTTATACTACTTTTACTATTCAATACCAGTTTGGCCTCTTATCAGGCGGCTTTGATGACTTTTACACCAAAGCGGTAGCCGCGTTAGACCCCAAATCGGCCACCTATGTAGCCGATCTAAACGCCATTCCCATCGCCTACCAAAAGATCGACCCGTACGAACTAAACTACGCTAACTCCTATCAAATGGTGACCGTACACGCCGATGTACAGGCCGGCGAAATATTTAACCTGGAGGATGATAGCTGGATGCGCTACCTCAAAGAAATTTATGTTGGCGCAGGCGTTGGTATGATATTTAACAGCATTACCAATAACCACAACCGCCTAAACCCCGATTCAACCTACTACATAGGTGGTTTGGATAAAAGCCAGAACGTGGTAATACCACTGCGTGCAGGTTATCAGTATAAATTTTACAACGCTTACGATGAGCCTTCGGTAGTGCTCGACCTGGGGTACCAGTACAACATGGTATTAGGTTACGGCCTTGATGGTTTTGCCGATCCTAACGTAATTACTCAAAGGCTGCCTACTTTCAAAGGGTTTAGTTTTAGCCTTAAATTTAACTTTGGCAGTGTTACCTCTTGGCGAAAGCCCCTCCATTAACCACGTTCAGCAAATTTGTTTCCTGTTTTTCCCCATTAAATATGGGATTGTGTAAAACTATTACATCAGTTTACAGTTGATAATTAATAATTTTCGCCTCTGTTAATTCTGATTTAATTTTTACTATGGGTTTTTTCGATAAAAAAGTCTTTCTTCCTGCTCTTTTACTTATTTCTATACAATCTTGTTCATCGCATAACGGCGACAAGACAGCAAATGCCCCCACTCCCGAAAAGCCACCAATAGATACCTCCGTTTTAAAGTACGACCCTGAAAAAGCCGACAGGCGCATTGACGATTACATGCAAAACCTGCACAACCACGCTGGCTTTAACGGCAATGTGCTGGTGGCCAAAAACGGGAAGATCGTTTACGAAAACGCTTTTGGCTGGGCCAACTATCCCAATCAGGATAAGCTTACCCTCAACTCGCAGTTCGAACTGGCTTCCATCAGTAAAACCCTGACGTCTACCGCGATATTGCAATTAATGGAACGCGGCAAACTACGGCTTTCTGATACCGTGCAGCACTTTTTTCCTAATTTCCCGTATCACGGGGTTACCATCCGCATGCTGCTCACGCACCGGTCGGGCCTGCCTAACTATGTGTATGCTATTGATGATGTTTTCCGCAAAGAGCACCGCGATCAAAAAAAAGGGGTTACCAACCAGCAGATGATGGACCTGCTTGCCCAGTACAAACCTGCACGGTATAATATCCCCGACAAAGGGTACCACTATAACAACTCTAATTTTATGGTGCTTGGCTCTATCATTGAAAAGGCCGCGCAAATGCCATATTCGCAGTATATGATGCAAAATGTTTTTTTGCCTGCGGGTATGCACCATACCAATGTATACTCAAAAGCAAGTTATGATAAGATACCTACCAAGGTGCTGGGGCACGACCGCAATAGCTGGCGGTACTCGGTAGCGCAAAACTACCTTGACGGCCCAGTTGGCGACAAAGGTATCTACAGCACCGTTGGCGACCTTTTTATGTTCGACCGCGCCCTGCGTGCCGGAAGGCTCATTAAGCAGTCAACGCAGGATTCGGCTTATACCAATCGTGTTCCGTTAAAAAACGGGCATTTTGGCTATGGTTATGGCTGGCACTTGTTTGAGGGGCCAGGTCAAAAAGTGGTTTACCATACCGGCTGGTGGCATGGCTACCGCCATAACTTTTTGCGCGATATGAAGGAGGATGTAGTAATAATACTGCTGGATAACATGGCAAACGGCAGCCTGCTGCACCTGGATGAGCTTTTTAAAATGACGGGAATGCCCGTGGTACGTGCCGGCGCCTATGGCCGCGATGGCGGAGAGGAAGATGAACAGACTGCGGCATCCGCTCCGGTAAAGGAGAAGAAAAAACACGTCGCGGTAAAGCACACTACGCCAAAAAAACATAAAGCCGGTAAACATTAACGGCTTAACAAATGTTCTGTTATTAAGCACAAGCCATAAATCACCATGTTCGATAAACTATTACAGGCTAAACAACAGGCCGATGAAGTAAAAAAACGCCTGGATGCCATTACCGTTACCGGATCGGCCGGGGGCGGCGTGGTTGTAGTTACCGCCAGTGGCAACAAAAAGATACAATCCATAAAAATCAATCCCATCGTGCTAAACGAAGCTGATATTGAGATGCTCGAAGATGTAATACTCACCGCCATAAACCAGGCGCTCGACCAGGCCGAAAACATCAGCCAGAGCGAAATGGCCGCCATGACCAAAGATATGCTGGGCAACATGGGCGGTTTGAGCGGCTTGTTTGGAAAATAGTATACTATTTGTTTAATTTAGTTAAAACTGATCACCCCCATGAAATTAACCTACTACGGCCAATCGTGTCTCCAGATAGACATTAACGGCATCAAAATACTGTTCGACCCTTTTGTTACCCACAACCCGCTGGCTAAAGACATTGATGTAAACAGCCTAAAGCCCGACTTTATCCTGTTATCGCACGGCCACGGCGATCATGCCGCCGACCTGATAACCGTACAAAAAAACAGCGATGCCAAAGTAATTTGCATTGCCGAAATTGCAGGCTGGCTGGGCAAACAGCAAATCACGAATGTACACGGCATGAATATTGGCGGTGCTTATAATTTTGAATTTGGCCGGGTTAAAATGGTTAACGCGGTCCACTCCAGTACCATGCCCGATGGCGCCCCCGGAGGCAACCCTGCCGGTTTTGTGATTTATACCGGCGATAAAACCATTTACTTTGCCGGCGATACCGCCCTCACTTACGATATGAAGCTGCTGGCCGACGAAAAGCTTGATTGGGCAATTCTACCTATCGGAGATAACTACACCATGGGTATTGACGACGCTATTAAAGCCGCCGGTTTTATCAATTGCAAAAACGTGATCGGCGTACATTACGATTCGTTCCCTGTTATCGTTATTGATAAAAACGACGCTAAGGACAAGTTTACCAAAGCAGGACTCGCGCTCCACCTGCCCGCCATCGGTGATAGCATGTCGCTATAAAACAAAAAGCCCGGTCGAATTTCGCCGGGGTTTTTTGTTTTAGACTTAATCTTTTGGTTAATAATGGTACATTTTAGCTTTTTTGCTGGTATCAACTTTTACCTTCTTTTTAACTATCACGCCCTTTTTATTTCTTTTTACCCTTACTACCGAGTCGGCAGGGGCGCTGTGTTTAGGGCTGCTTGCATATACGCCTGTTAAACAAATGGCGGCCAATGCAATTATACTGAGTGCTTTTTTCATGATGCTTATTTTAAGTTATAGGTAGCTTGTTAATTCACTTTTACCGTGTGTTTAGTAGTGTCCTTCTTCATTTTGAACTTCTTTTTCACCACACCCGATCGTGTTTTTTTCAACTTCGTGGTCGTATCCGCAATGGCAGCACGGCTTGCTTTAACCGGAATAGCCGCGTAAACGCTCCCATAACCAATGGCCGCCAGGGCTATCAAACTAATTATTTTTTTCATCGTTTTTTAGTTTATAACTGTATAACTGTAAGCACGGTTAATTGTTTTACCGGTGGCTGCTAAACAAAAAGCCCCGTCTTCGGTGACTATCGAAGACGGGGCGGTCCCTTTTTTAAATAATAAACTACATTTTTTTCTTAACCTTAACCTTTGTGGTGTCGTTTTTGGTTTTCACCTTTTTCTTCATAGTTGGTGTTTTAACCTTCATTTTCTTTTTGGTGGTGTCGCTCACCGCTGTTTTAGTTTTAACCGGCACAGCCGCGTACACGCTACTAAAAGAGATCGCCGCTAAGGCGATGATACACAGTAATTTTTTCATACAGGGTTTTTTAATGGTTTGTACTAAGATAAAAAAACCTTTTTGATATTTTATATACCTTAAACCATTTAAATTACTGTGCCATTGGGTATTACGGCGCGTTTTTTGAGCACCACTATGCCATCCATCACGGTATATTTATCATAGTCGCCGTTTTTAAGCGGTTCGCCTACGTTGATCTTAACATCGTTACCTATATAGCAGTTTTTATCAACAATGGCGTTACGGATATGGCAGCGATCGCCAATGCCCATAATAGGCAGGTCGTTTTCGCGGGCCTCATTAATTTGTTGCAGGGTTTGGTAATTATCGCTGCCCATAATGTAACAGTTCTCAATAACGGTATCAAAACCCACGCGTGTACGTATCCCGATAACCGAGCGTGTGATATGGCTGGCATTGATGATACACCCATCGGCTATGATGGTGTTTTTTAGGGTTGGCCCCGATATCTTCGACGGCGGCAGCATCCGCGACCTTGTGTAGATATGGTTTTTATCAAACAGGTTAAATTTTGGTATATCGTCCGTTAGCTCCAGGTTAGCCTCAAAAAACGAAGGGATGGTACCAATATCGGTCCAATAGCCTTCGTACTGGTAGCTTAATACTTTATGGTTGTCGATAGATTGCGGGATGATCTCCTTACCAAAATCCGTACGCTCGTTTCCCTGAAGCAGGTCGTACAACACCTTGCGGTTAAACACGTAAATACCCATGGATGCCAGGTATATGCGGCCCTGGGCCTCCATTTCTTTACTTACGTTTGATACCAGCGACTCAAAATCTTTTTTAGGCTTTTCAACAAACTGGGTTATCCAGTTATTTTTATCGGTTTTTAAAATACCAAAACCAGGCACGTCGGCAGCATCAACAGGTATGGTAGCGATCGAGATATCGGCTTTCTTTTTTTCGTGCTGCTCTATCATCTCCATAAAATCCATATGGTAAAGCTGGTCGCCCGATAAGATCAGTACATAATCAAACTCGTAAACCGACATGTGGTGCAAGCTTTGACGCACCGCGTCGGCCGTTCCCTGAAACCAGGCTACGCTGGTAGGCGTTTGCTCTGCTGCCAAAATATCCACAAAAGCACTGCTGAAATTGCTAAAGTGGTACGTGTTTTTGATGTGCTTATTTAACGATGCCGAGTTAAACTGCGTGAGCACAAATATGCGGTTAATGCCCGAGTGCAGGCAGTTTGAAATAGGGATATCCACCAGGCGGTATTTACCTGCGATGGGTACCGCCGGTTTTGACCGTGAAGCAGTAAGCGGGAACAAGCGGCTACCCTGGCCGCCTCCAAGTACGATACACATTACTCTTGATGTCATAATCTAATATTGTTTAAGGCTTTTATATAGTTCAATATATTCACTGGCCGATTTATCCCACGAAAAATCGAGCTCCATCATCCGTTTGCGCAATTGTTTTAAAAGCGCGGTGTTGCTGTAAAGGTGCTTTGCGCGATCAACCGCCGTGCAGGCTTCGCCAACACTAATATTGTTAAAAGTAATACCGTAGCCGTTTTCGTCGCCAAAATCTATAACTGTATCCCGTAGTCCACCCGTACGGCGTACAATGGGCACCGTGCCATAGCGCAAAGCGTAAAGCTGGTTAAGTCCGCAAGGCTCCACCCGCGATGGCATCAGCAAAAAGTCGGCCCCGGCATATATCTGGTGCGCCAGTTCTTCATTATAACCAATATATACATTGCATTCGCCGGCAAATTGTTCACTTAACTGGCTCAATTCCATTTCCACTTCCAACTCGCCCGATCCTAAGATCAAAAAGCTTAGCTCGTCTTTATGCTTGTCAAGGCTTTGCCTGATGATCTGCGGAAGCATGTCGGCCCCTTTCTCATCAACCAACCGGCCTATAAATACAAACAATGGCTTATCGGGCGATAGTTTAAACCTTTCGCAAAGCGCGGCCTTATTTTCTGTTTTGCCTTTATCGGCTGTTTTTACGGTATAGTTTTTAACCAGCATAGGGTCGGTAGCGGGGTTCCATACCTGGGTATCAATGCCATTGATAATGCCTTTGCCTTTATGTCCTTCAATATAAAACAGGTACTCCAACCCGTTTGATTGTATGGTCAGTTCATGCAGGTAACTTGGCGATACGGTGGTGTATTTTGCTACGCATTTTACTGCCGCTGCCAGCGGGTTAATACCGCCGCGCCAGTCCAGCAAACCTACGGTAGCAGGGTCAACCTCGGGCAGGTAATTAAATTTTTGATAGCCAAAAGCACCGTGGTATTGCCCGTTGTGTATAGTAAATACGGTCGGGATATTGGATATGCGGCGGTACAGCGCCGAATGGTAAAGCAGGTATGGCACCAGCCCGCTGTGATGGTCGTGGCAATGGATAACATCCGCGGTTTGCTGCGACCAGTTCAGCCAGTCTAAAAACGCTAACTGAAAAAATATGAATTGTTCCGTTTCGTCAGGATAACTGTAAACGTTTTCGCGGTCAAGCAAACCCGGAACGTAAATTAAATATAGCGCGAAGCCTAATTTGTTGGTGCGCTCCTTTAAAACCTTAAACTCGTACCGCCTATCGCCTAACTTTGAGGAGGCTTCAAACACGGTATCAAAATCGTTTTCGCGGGTAAATTTGCGGTCGTAATAAGGCATCACTACCGAGGCATCAAGCCCGGCATTATTGAGGTACTTGGGCAGCGAGCCTACAACATCGCCCAGCCCGCCAACTTTGGCCACGGGGTAACATTCGGCACTCAGGTGAAAAATCTTCATCAGTTGTAATATGGCATTAAATTAGGTAAACATAACGTAAGTTAATAGCCAGTTGCAACTAAATGCGTTTTTTTACAAATTTTTGTGCGGATTTTAATAAATGCCTGTTTAAGCTATAAGCATTAATAGTATAAGGCAGTTTTATTTAATAATTGATATTGATCGCGCAGGTGCAAAAATGCCAATTTGGCAAAATTGAATACGTTTTGTGGTGCGATTTTAAGAAAATGTTAAATATTTAACATGGATAATTAAGAACTATGTCATTTCGAGCGAGCGCAGCGACGAGAAATCTTCTGCAGCAGACTGCCTTTAAGCAGAGCCTCTCTCACTATCGTTCGAGATGACATAATTTTTTATATTTCCTAATGCGCCTCCAGCCAATTACTACCCGTGCCTATCTCCACCACAATAGGTACGCTGGTTTTAATAGCGTTCTTCATGTTTTCCATAATGATGGGTTTCACCAGTTCCACCTCGTTTTTATGCACATCAAAAACCAACTCATCATGCACCTGCATCGTCATCCGCGAATCAAACTTGCGGGCTTTAAACTCCCTGTGAATATTGATCATCGCTATCTTGATCATGTCGGCAGCCGAGCCTTGTATCGGTGCGTTGATGGCATTTCGTTCGGCGAAGCCACGCACCGTTTGGTTGGCCGAGTTAATATCGCGCAGGTAACGTCGACGCCCCATCAGCGTTTGCACAAAGCCGTTTTCGCGCGCAAACTGCATGGTATCGGCCATGTATTGCTTGATGCCGGGATATTGCGCAAAGTATTGGTCTATAATTTCCGCAGCTTCCTTGCGGGGGATACCCAGGTTTTGCGATAAGCCAAATGCCGACTGTCCGTAAATAATGCCAAAGTTTACCGCTTTAGCGTTGCGGCGCATAGTGCTGTCAACTTCTTCCAACGTTTTGCCATAAACTTTGGCCGCAGTAGCAGTGTGGATATCAATGCCCTGTACAAAGGCGTCCATCATGTTGGCATCTTTGCTGATCTCGGCAATAATGCGCAGCTCTATTTGCGAATAATCTGCCGATACGATCACATGGTCTTCGTTACGCGGGATAAATGCTTTGCGCACCTCACGGCCACGCTCCGTACGGATAGGTATATTTTGCAGGTTAGGGTTATTGGAGCTTAACCGGCCGGTAGCAGCTACCGCCTGGTTGTAGCTGGTATGCACACGACCTGTTTTGGGGTTAACCATAAGCGGCAACGCATCAACATAGGTGGATTTTAGTTTTTGTAACTGACGAAAATCCAATATATCCCTTACAATATCGCTTTTGGCGGCCAAGCCCATCAGCACATCCTCGCCGGTTTGGTATTGGCCGGTTTTGGTTTTTTTGGCTTTTGGATCAAGCAGTAGTTTTTCAAACAATACCTCGCCCAATTGTTTTGGCGATGCGATGTTGAACCGCACCCCAGCTTTTTCGTACACTGTTTTTTCCAGTTTGCTGATGTCGGTTTCCAGCTCTTTCGAAAACTCTTTCAGCGTTTCATGGTCTATGCGTACGCCCTCAAACTCAATATCCGCTAAAGCGTAAATTAAAGGGTTCTCAATATCGGTAGCCAGTTTGGTGCCGTTTACCTCTTTCAGTTTAGGTTCAAAAATATCTTTTAGCTGCAACGTGATATCCGCATCCTCGGCAGCGTACTCTTTTATTTTCTCGATCTCCACATCGCGCATACTACCCTGGTTTTTACCTTTGGCACCTATTAATGTGGTAATCGATACCGGCGAATACCCCAGGTAATTTTCGGACATCACATCCATACCGTGCCTGGTATCGGGGTCAATAATGTAATGTGCCAGCATCGTATCAAACAGTTCGCCGCGCATTTCAACACCGTAGTATTTGAGCACCAGCATATCAAATTTAATGTTCTGGCCTATTTTGCCGATAGCCTCATTTTCAAGCACGGGCTTAAACTCATCAACTATCTTTTGTATTTCGTCATAATCAACAGGCACCGGCACATACCAGGCCTCGCCCTTTTTAATGGAGAACGACAAGCCCACCAGGTCGCACTGGTTGGCATCGGTCCCGGTAGTTTCGGTATCAAAGCAAATACTTTTTTGCGTGCTTAATATTTTGATCAGTTCGGCACGTTTTTCAAAAGTATCGGCCAAATGGTATTCATGGTCGGTATTGCCAATGTGTTTTGCTGCTACGGGCGCTTCCTCGTATATATCGGTCACATCAACGGTCATGGTGGTAGTTGGGCCATCCACCGGCGCACCAAACAAGTCGGTTTGCATACTTACCGCTTTGGTTTCGGTAATACTAAAGCCATCGCCAAATACCCGTCGCCCCAGCGTCCTGAACTCTAACTCGGCAAACAAAGGTTCCAGCAGGTCGCGGTTAGGGTCGCACATTTCCAAACCGGCTTCGTCAAGTTCAACAGGTGCATCCAAAATAATGGTCGCCAGTTTTTTAGAGAGCAGCCCCTGCTCCGCATACTGCTTTACGTTTTCCTGCAGCTTGCCTTTCAACTCATGGGCGTTCGCGATAATGTTCTCAACCGAACCATATTGTTTGATCAACTGTTTGGCTGTTTTTTCGCCAACGCCGGGTATGCCGGGTATGCCGTCAACCGCGTCGCCCCAAAGGCCTAAAATATCTATTACCTGTTCAGGACGTTCTATCTCCCATTTCTCCAGCACTTCCTTTACGCCCAATATTTCCATCTCGTTCCCCAAACGGGCGGGCTTATAAACAAAAATATTTGGCGATACCAGCTGCGCAAAATCCTTATCAGGCGTCATACAATAAACCTGGTAGCCCTGCTTTTCTGCTTTTTTGGCTAAGGTGCCGATGATATCGTCGGCCTCAAAACCATCAGACGTGATAAGCGGGATGTTAAAACCTAAAACTACTTTAAAAATGTATGGCAGCGCTGCCGACAGGTCCTCGGGCATCGACTCGCGGTGCGCTTTGTAGGCGGCAAAATCGGTATGGCGTTCGGTAGGTGCTTCGGTATCAAAAACCACAGCCATGTGGGTAGGCTTTTCCTTACGCAAAACCTCTAACAGCGTATTGGTAAAACCCAATACAGCCGACGTATTGATACCTGTGGATGTAAACCTGGGCGTTTTGCTTAACGCGAAATGGGCCCGGTATATCAGGGCCATGCCATCTAAAAGGAATAGTTTCTTCATTTTTTTGATTTCACCGATCGTGGTGTGATTTCACCGATGATACGAAGTTAATAAACTAACTAAAATCGGTGCAATCAATCTTTAAAAATCAGTGTAATCACTAAAATCATTTAAAAGAACAATCAACAATATGGTCGTTCACCATGCCGGTAGCCTGCATGTGCGCGTAGCAAATAGTGGTGCCAAAAAACTTAAAGCCTCGCTTTTTCATATCCTTGCTTATCGCGTCGGATATATCCGTGCGGGCGGGGATATCGCCCATGCCGGTCACGTTGTTTTTAATGGGCTTGCCACCCGGCATAAAACTGTACAGGTATTTATCAAACGAGCCAAACTCTTTTTGTATGCCGATAAACAGTTTAGCGTTATTAATAGCGGCATGTACCTTTAGCTTATTGCGGATGATGCCCTCGTCCTGCATCAGCCGTTCCACATCCTGTTCGTCAAAGGCTGCAACTTTGTGCACATCAAAATTTGCAAAAGCCGCCCGGTAACCTTCGCGCCTGCGCAAAATAGTGATCCAGCTTAAACCTGCCTGTGCACCTTCCAATATCAAAAACTCGAACAATATCTTATCATCGTGCACTTCGCGGCCCCATTCCTCGTCGTGGTATTTGATGTAAAGCGGGTCGGTACCGCACCAGTGGCAGCGGGTTGGTTGATTAGTTGATTGGTTCATTGGGTTGATTGGTTTAGCCTGATAAAGATAAAAACTAAACAATAGAAAAACTAATTATTTTAGCAGAGCTCAAGGCTCGAGACTACTCTCTTAACCAGCCCCAACGTAAAGCCCAATCTGTCAACACGACCTCCCGCCATTTTTGAATAGTTTTGGCACCTTGTATGGTGCCCGAGAATAATTCGGGGTCAGGTTTGTCCGTGTACCAGTTTTTGCCAAGCTTATAATCGGTAGCACGTGGTTTGCCAGGCCATATATTATCTACCACAAACTGCCCGTTTTGTTCAGCAAATCCCGGTATGGTTGAAGTTACTTTATAGCTTAACGTTTCGCTTTGTTTTGGGCAGTACCTAATTACATAATCGCCATTGCCCAGGTAGTAGCCGGCCCATTTTTGCTCGCCAATTTTAGCTTTGACGGTCATGCTGATGCAAGCCGAATCGGGCGGGATATTTGCCACCGGCCCTTTAAAGTGAAACTCCATTACCGAGCAAACTGTTGCGGTATCGGCAAGGGTGGTATTGCGGTTATAAATTATGCGCGGACTATGGTTAAACTTGACAAAGCTGCCGCCCCAGCTTTCCCGGTACGGGTTATTAGGGTCTCCATCCATCATATACAATAACGATGGGGTATCGCCCATTTTAACGTTGCCTTTGTAATAGTTTTTATAATCGGCACCCAGGTTGCCCGCGCCGCTGATGCAACGGTCGTAATAGTTTCCCGGATTTAAATTATCGGGCACACCATCGTTCACAAAAAAACCATAGTACGAACTATTTACCTCGATAAACCACAGGTTTGGGAAGTTTTGCACGATGTACGCATAACTGTTTGCACTCCACTTTTTATTAGGGCCGCCTATCCAATACACCCGTATATTGGGTGCGATGGATGGGTCATCATGCAAGGCCTGGGCTACATCTTCCAAGCCACCCCAGCCCAATATCCAAAGCGGCTGGCTGCTTTTCTTTTTAGCACATTTGATTATCCAGTCAGACCCCTCGGTAGGTTTTGAATAACCTGCAAACGGTGCATTACCTTGTTTACCTTGTTTGCACAGCGCACGCAAAGCGTCAGGCGAGGGATAATCTTTAATATGCTTTTGCAGTTTGGGCAGGTCCTTTTCGTACAGGTCTATCATGGTCAGGATATTCTGTTTGGTGCCCTTACCATAAGATGGCGACGAAACAAGCCCCTCGGTTGCAAATTGGTTACTGTACATCAGAAAATGCGCCATCGATTGGTTATCGTCAGGGTCGGTGCCGCCAATATCGGTGCTTATTAATATGCGGGGTTTAACAGGTACCGGCTTTTGGGCGAATAGGATTAACGGCAATAATGCGGATATGCAGAGCCAGAATATCTTTTTCATGATGTTGGTATTATGGCTGTGAAGATAATTATTGGAAACCAACCTTGGCCAGTTTATTGAAAATATTGCGGTGTGGCCTCGGGAGATATGAACTCAATACGGCTCACCTTTTGCTTTTCTAAGCAACGCATTACCTGCTTTATTATCGGATAGCCAACATTTTTATCCGCTTTTATATTGATAAGAAGGGCCCTGTGGTCTAGGATCATTTCCGCCCTCCTCGACTCGCGGACCCAATTAAACAACTCATCGCTAATGGTATCCAATGGTATGCCAGGCCTGTTAGTAGGTTTTTCCCATTCCATATATTGTTTGTCATATTGCTTCAATTGGGCAATGGGCGCGCCAATAATAGGGGCGTTGACAAACTCATCCTGCTCCTCGCGCGAAAATGTGACATGATACAATTGGCCCATTTCCTCCAATGTTAATTTGCATACCTTATCACCCGTGATCTGATACATTACCCGGTTATCGGCTATATATATTGTTGCAACGGCGTCATAAATACTATGATATCTGGTGTTCGTAATAGCCGGTGAGTTTATCTTCATCGGTTCCCATTGTTGGAAACGCGCGGTAACCACAAAAAAGCACAATAAAAGGAAAGCCACATCGGCCATAGCGGTCATATCAAGCGACATACCTTTTACACGCAAGGGCCGTAACTTTTTCATAGCGCGAAGTTTTATATAAAGCTATAAAAAACTGACTAACAAAGCAATAGTCAATGCCCGACTCAAGACTTTTGGCTCAAGACTCAGGACTCATTCAACTCATCCCAATACTCCACAGCCCTACGGTAGTGCGGTATCACTATTGATCCGCCAACCAAATTGGCTATCATAAATACCTCGTTCATTTCTGCTGAGTTTACACCGGCTTCGTGGCATTTGCCTAAATGGTATTTTATGCAATCATCGCAACGCAATACCATACTGGCTACCAGACCAAGCATCTCTTTGGTTTTTACATCCAAAGCGCCATCGGCATAGGTCGTAGTATCCAAAGCAAAAAAGCGCTTGATATTGGTATTGGCTGTTTCCATTATCCTGTCGTTCATTTTGGTACGATAGGATTCAAAATCGTCTATTAGTTTTCCCATTTATTTTTTTGGATTACACTGATTGAAAAAGGATTTCACCGATTTGATCGAATGACTGCGTTTATTGTTAATATCCGTCCATCAATTCTATAGCCGGGTCCCATTGTATTTTTTTAAAATTTTTAACCTCATCGTTTTCAACCGTAACGCCCTCGCTCTCCAGCATTTCCTGCATCAACGTTGGTGTGGCAAAATGGAAACGGCCTGTGAGCATACCGCGACTGTTCACTACCCGGTGGGCCGGTACTGGTGGCTGTAAACCACCGCAGTGCATCATGGCATAACCTACCATACGGGCAGTGCCCGCGGTGCCTAAAAATTTGGCTATAGCCCCGTACGATGTTACACGGCCATAGGGTACCAGCCGTGCTACTTCGTAAACTTTGTCATAAAATGATTCTTCGGCCATAAGGTATAAATGGTTAAACGTGGACCAATGCTACTCAAATGAAAACTTAAGGTAGTTAATGTTTTTGTTATCCTTCAAATATTTTCGTTCGTAATAGGTTTTTATCGATAGTACCTCATCCGCATGTTCCGAGTAGTACAGGTCTTCAGTTTGCACGTGTTTTTTTAAGCCCAACTGGTCAATTATTCCGGCAGTGTAGGCGTGTAGGCCATCGTTATCGGTTTTTAAATGTATCATACCGCCCGGCTTTAGTATCTTAAAGTACATATCCAAGAACCTTGGCGATGTCAACCGCTTTTTTTCGCGGCTTAACTGAGGCTGCGGGTCGGGGAAGGTGATCCATATCTCGTCAACTTCGCCCGGCAAAAAATAGTCGACTATGTTTTCTATCTGGATGCGCAAAAAGCCAACATTGTTTATCCCTTCTTCAATAGCGGTTTTAGCGCCCCGCCAAATGCGGTTGCCTTTATAGTCGATACCGATAAAGTTCCTGTCGGCAAACATTTGCGCCAGGTTTACGGTGTATTCGCCCTTGCCACAGGCCAGTTCAAGCACCAGCGGCTTATCGTTCTTAAAAAAGTTTTGGCCCCATTTGCCGGCCATTGGCTTGCCTTCGTCAAGCTGCAAAACATTTGCAAAGCCGGCTATCTCGGCAAATCGCCTTATCTTATCTTTACCCACGTTATTTCATAAAAATGCAAAAATAACCATTATTAGCGACGGTTATTACAAGAGTTTATATATTTGGGGAAATAGCTGCATTTTGGAAAAAAACGCGAAAATTTACATTGCCGGGCATCGTGGGATGGTAGGCTCGGCTATACATCGGAAATTAATAAGCGAAGGGTTTACTAACTTTATAACCAGCACATCGGCCGAAGTAGACCTGCGCGACCAGGTGCAGGTCACCGATTTTTTTAAAACCCACAAACCCGACTACGTATTTTTGGCCGCTGCCAAGGTTGGCGGCATAATTGCGAACAACACCTACCGTGCCGAGTTTTTGTACGATAACCTGCAGATACAGAATAACGTTATACACAACGCTTACCTTAACGGGGTAAAAAAATTGATGTTTTTGGGTTCGAGCTGTATCTATCCAAAAATGGCCCCACAGCCTTTGAAAGAAGATTATTTATTGACCGGCCCGCTCGAGGAAACTAACGAGCCTTACGCCATAGCAAAAATTGCGGGCATAAAAATGTGCGATGCTTACCGTGCACAATATGGTTGTAACTATATCTCGGTAATGCCTACCAATTTATACGGCTATAACGATAACTACCATCCGCAAAACTCGCATGTGTTGCCCGCCATGATACGCCGTTTTCACGAGGCAAAAGTTAATAATTTGCCTGTTGTAGCTATTTGGGGGACCGGAGAGCCGAAGCGTGAGTTTTTGTTTGCCGACGACCTGGCATCGGCCTGTTACTATTTAATGCAGAATTACGACGAGCCAAACCTGATCAATATCGGGTCGGGCATTGAGATATCTATTAAAGATCTGGCCCTGCTCATCAAAAAGATCATCGGTTTTACCGGCAGCATTGAGTTTGATACCTCAAAGCCCGATGGAACACCACGTAAATTAATGGATGTATCAAAACTACATAGCAAAGGCTGGAAACACACCATCGGGCTGGAGCAGGGTATCGCCCTGGCTTATCAGGATTTTTTACAGCACCATACAAATTTTGCAACGCGCTAACTAATAAGTTTCGCTTAACGGAGGGATGCCATAGTCGGTTGGTTTGGCATTTTTCTTAGTTGTCCACTTTTGTGGGATGATATCTTTTACCTTCTCCCACACGGATGTAAGGCTCTTCTCATTAATAAAACCCGATGCCTTTTGCGATACCAGTCCCACCAATGCTTTGACAATAAAGTTCGACTTGCGGAAAATGGTTTTGTTGAGCGCAAAGGGCAACACAAACCGCGATATCATCCCGATAAGGTCATCGGTATTAAATATGCTGCCTTTATCCTTATCGCCACCAAAACCAGAGAATACCGTACTGATAATGGCCGCCGGGCTGCTAAAATGCGCCTTAATAGCAATCTCCTGCTCGGTTTTTACCAGGCGCAGGCGCTCGATCTCGGCACGTAGTTCGGTTATATTAGTGATAGGCTCGCTCATGATGATCTTTGCTTCATTAATTTTTTCACCAAAAAGTTAACTATCCGTGGTTCAATAATTTTGCGTTTGGTTTTGGCGATAGCGAAAGCGGCAATCAAATACAACAAGGTAACACAGCCAAACCCTTGCCAGTACGAACCCAACACATAACCTAAATATAGGGCAAGCGTAATGGTGGCAAATTGCAGCGTAATAGCAATACATACCATTACAAAAAACTCGGTTATCAGGTTTGCCGAAAAAGATGTGCCTTTTTCGATGGCCTGCAAACGGGCGAGTTTAATGCGTGTTTCTATGTATTGCTTAAGCTGATCGGTCAAACCGGGCTTTTCTTCGCTGTTGGGTTCCATAATTGTATTTCAAAATAATTCGCGATGGTTATTTTACATCGCAAACTGTTTATTTAAGCGTGCTCAACATCATCTGCCTGGTACTCGTCTTCAACAGCTTTTGCTTTCGATTTTAAATTGTTGATCACTGTTTCCTTTAAACTTGACAACTTGTCAATTTCAGAAGCGGCAGTTTCTTTGATCGAATCGCCCAGGTTTTTTAACGATTCTGATAATTTATCACGCGTTTCTGACCCGGCCTCGGGTGCAAATAAAATTCCTAATGCCGCCCCGGCTGCTAATCCGGCAAGTAAGGCAACCACAACTTTGGTGTTATCGCTCATGATATTTATTTTTTTATGATTAAAGTTTAGATAATTACAAGGCCAAAATAACAAATAACTTAGGTATAAACATGATTATTGCCTCTTTGTTTAAAAAACTATTCTTCCGTACCGGTGTTGCGTATCCTGTCTAACCTGTCGGCAGCCAGGCGGTTGGTCTCGTATATCTCAACTAACAGCAAAAAAAACGATAATAGCACCGGGCCAAACACCAGGCCAAGTATGCCAAACAAGGGTATCCCCATAAAAACGCCGATCACCGTGATGAGCGGGTGGGTATTGGCCAGCTTTTTATTGATGCGGAGGCGCAAAAAATTATCCATATAAGTGATCAGTACAAACCCATATAACGCCAAAAACGTGCCTTGCCAGGTTTTACCGGTCAGCAGTAAAACAATGCTGAAAATGATGGACAAAAACGGCACGCCTACTACCGGTAAAAACGACATAAAGGTGCCTATAACGCCCCAAAATATTGGGTCAGCAACACCAACAATGGTCAGGCCGATCGAGAACAGGATGCCCTGCGATAACGATATAATGCCTTGCCCCAATACATTAGAGTAGGTTGCGTTTTGCAATTCGGAGGCAAATTTAAGTGCGTGCTGCTCGCGAAAGGGCGCGTACCTGATGAGCGCTGATTCAAACTCGCGCATTTGGGTAAACATGTAATACAGTAAAAAGTACAGCACCAGCAGCGTAAAAAAAATATTGGCCGTGCTGCCAATGATGGATGGAAAAAGCTCGGCCGCGTACGAACCTAATTTTTGGGTAATGTTGCTGGCAAAATCGGGCTGGTTAATGTGTGAGCCTGCAAACTTGTCGATCTTGTCCAGCCAATCGTGTATCGGGAAATTGGTGCTGTTAATACTGCTTACCTTATTAAACACCATAATACTGAGCGACAGGAACGGTATCACGATGACAATAAACGATATGATGATAATGAGTACCGCTGCCAGGCCGCGTGGCCAGCTCTTTTTTTCGGTCAGGTATAAATAAAATGGCCTGAATAAGGTATACAGCACAATTGCCCCAAGGATGGCGCTAAACATGCCGCTTAGGGCATAAACCAAAAAGCAGCCCAGCACAACTATGCCAACCAGTATGATGTTATTGCGCTGATTATAGTTAAATAATGACATGCTTTGCGTTTGTTGTATGGATAACAATATGCCGGTTAAATGTTTGCCGGTGCTGACGTTTTATTAGCTTTTGCTTAAAACCACATTGATCTGCTTGCAGCTATCGCTAATGGTTTTAAGGTAATATTGCTGGTCGGCGGTCAGGTCGGTCAACTCGTACTCCAGTTGGCTAAGCGCCAGCACAATGTTTGACAGTTGGTTCTTAATATCGTGTTTTAGTTTGTATAAACTCTCGTCATCTTCATCCATCACAGTATCCCCCATGTTATTTGCCCAGGTTATTTGCCTTCATTTTATTATACAACGTTTTACGGTCAATGTTTAATAGTTCGGCCGCTTTGGTTTTGTTAAAATTAACCTCGCGTAATACCCGCAAAATAGTCTCATATTCAGCCCCCATGGCCGCGTTTTTCAGATCGTTGCGCGGGGCAGTATTTACGGGGGTGGCCGCCGCTTCTTCGGGTGCGTCGTATGCCGATGTTTTGTTGTAGCTCGATATTTCTAAAGGCAGGGCCTTTATCTGTACTTCGCTGCCTTCGGTTAACAAAGCTGCCCGGCGAATCACGTTTTTTAATTCGCGAATGTTGCCCTGCCAGCGATAGTTTAATAAACTCTCTACAACCTCGGGCGAAAACCGGGTAACATTTCGGCCTAACTCTTCGTTAGCTTCTACCAAAAAGTGATCAGCTAATAATAAAATATCCTTACCACGCTCACGCAAAGGCGGTAAATGGATGCTAAACTCGTTAAAACGATGGTACAGGTCCTCTCTGAATTTGCCGTTACGGATGGCATCCTGCAGGTTTTCGTTGGTGGCCACAATAATGCGCACATCCAGGTCGATCTCTTTGGTGCCGCCTATGCGCCTTACTTTGCGCTCCTGCACGGTGCGCAGCAAAGCAGCCTGTATATCGTACGATAAATTGGCAACCTCGTCCAAAAATAAAGTGCCGCCGTTGGCTAACTCAAAATGGCCTATTTTGGTACCCAAAGCACCGGTAAACGAGCCTTTTTCATGACCAAAAAACTCGCTCCCTGCCAGTTCTTTGGTTAACGACCCGCAGTCCATCGCGATAAATGGCTTATCACTGCGCTGACTGTTGAGGTGTATGCTTTTAGCTACCGACTCTTTTCCTGTTCCGCTTTCGCCGATGATAATTACGCTGTAATTTGTTGGGGCCACCAGTTCTATCTGGTGAACCAGGTCTTTTGAGGCGCGGCTGCTGCCGACAACAAAATCGTGTGTGGCAATTGGGCGTTTTGTTTCGCGTATTTCGTTAGTATCATTGCTCTGAACCGGGTTTTCGGCCAGGGCGGTTTGTGTTTCAATAGCTTTATTGATGGTGCTTAAAATCTCATCAGGGTATAGCGGCTTGGTGATATAATCGTGGGCGCCCATTTTGATGAGCTCGACCGCCATTTTAATATCCGAATAGCCGGTGATGATGATCACGCCAGTTTGCGGGTATTCGCTGCGGATGCGCTTCAATATCTCGCGGCCATCGGTATCCTCCAGCCTGAAATCGCACAGTACCAGCGTATATTTTTTCTTTTTCAAGTGTTCAAAAGCCATCGACCCCGTCGACGCGGTATCAACTTCAAATCCGTTACGGCTCAAAAACTTTGATAAAAGTGTAGCAACATTAACTTCGTCGTCAATGATGAGGATATTTTTCATGTGATAGATATTTATGTTGAAGTTACATACTTATTTGATCAAACGGGAAAAATATTCTACAATTTTTTATGTCGCACCATGACTAATGCGTCAGATAGTTAGGGGTGGCTATTTACCTTTAAACTCAGGTTTCCGTTTTGCTAAAAATGCAGCCACGCCCTCTTTAAAGTCTTCGGTACCAAAGCATTTACCAAACTCGCTTATTTCGGTTTCAAAACCATCCACGCCGTGCTTTAATGACGCATTGATAGCTGTAATGGCGGCTGCTACCGCCAGACGCGGGCGCTGCAATATTTTGTTCATCACTTCCTCGGCTTTGGCTATTAATTCCTCGTCGGCTTCCACATGGTTTACCAAGCCTAATAGCAAAGCATCTGTAGCGTTTAGCATATCGCCGGTTAAAATAAGTTCCATTGCTTTGCCTTTGCCTATTAGTTGGGTTAACCGCTGCGTGCCGCCGTAACCGGGTATTAAACCTAAAGTGAGTTCGGGCTGGCCGAGTTTAGCGCGATTGGCGGCAATGCGGATATGGCAGGCCATAGCCAGTTCCAAACCGCCGCCCAAAGCAAAACCATTGATAGCCGCGATAACAGGTTTTGGCCCGTTTTCTATCAGGTTGAAAACATTTTTTTGCCCGTCGCGTGCAAGCGCCATCCCTTCGCGCACATCAAGTGCAGCAAATTCGGATATATCGGCACCAGCCACAAAAGCCTTGCTGCCCCAGCCTGTAATAATGATACCCCCTACATCCCGATGGTCAAAAGCCGCCGAAACAGCAGTATGCAGTTCGGCCAGGGTGGCTTTGTTTAATGCGTTAAGCTTGCTTTCGCGGTTAATGGTGATGTAGCAAATGCCGTTTATGTTATCGGCCAGGATGTTTTGGTAGTTCATGGATATGATGTATTAAATAAACTTTGTCATCCCGAACGATAGTGAGGGACCTTCTGCTTCAAGCGAGTATGCAGCAGAAGATTTCTCAGGCGTTCCTCCGTCGAAATGACAATTTTAAAAATGCTTTAAAAATTCCTATTCTTTTTTACCCAACCGGTAATATAACGCACAATCTCCTCGGTATTGGTGCCTGGCGGAAAAAGCTGGCCTACGCCCATGCTGTTCAGTTCGTCCGCATCCTTTTCGGGGATAATGCCGCCGCCGGTAACCAGCACATCGTCCATGCCTTTTTCTTTCATCAGGTTCATCACTTTTGGAAAAACCGTCATGTGCGCGCCCGATAAAATGGATATGCCAATAGCATCAACATCTTCCTGCAAGGCAGCGTTCACCACCATTTCGGGCGTTTGGCGCAAGCCGGTATAAATTACCTCCATACCCGCGTCGCGCAAAGTGGTGGCGATGATCTTGGCACCACGGTCGTGCCCGTCGAGGCCAACTTTAGCAACCAATACACGTATAGGGCGGTTAAATTCGGTATTACTCATGGATTTCAAATTATTCGAAGCTAAACATCTCTGTCAATGTTTCGCAAACCTGTAGGGATGTTTTTTCATCCATTACACCAATTTTTTTGACCAATCTTAATTTCGATATCGATCTGATATGATCTAAAGCGATTTGTCCGTGTTTTTGCTGGAAAATGCAATTGACACGATGAGGATACGGCTTATTGGCCGATGTCATTGCTGCAACAGTAATGGTATTTAATAATCCATTGGTTTCATTAGGCGAAATGATGAGGCATGGCCTTGTTTTACTTATTTCGCTTCCGACCACCGGATCAAAATTAGCCAGCCATACGTCAAAACGTTTAACTACCATTGCCATTCTGTTTCGGTAAACTCATCGCTAAAGCCTTCTAATAATTCGTCATCCGGTAAATGGCCTTGTTTTATGGCGTTGGCCAACTGCTCTGTCCATCCTTCCCGCGCCTTCTTTTTTGATGAAATCAATATTCCGTTTTCTGTTGGCTCAATCTCAATATCGGTTTTAAGCCCGTACTGGCTTATCAATGCCTTGGGCAATCTTACCCCAAAAGAATTGCCAATTTTTATCAGCTTCGTTTCCATAATATAAAGTTATTACTTTGTAATTACTCAACGAAATATTTTTTGAAAATTTTTCTAAAGTACCAGGGCTCTTACTTCACCCTAAACAACAACCCATACCCGGTACTTTCAGATTCGGTGCCCTGCATATATACTTTACCTTCGGCAGCAAGCCAATGTGTAAAATAATATTTAGCACCGGCCGTCCAGTACCATTGCTCGGGGTAATAACTGTCAAAATGGATGTAGTGGCTGTAACTGCCTTCTATCGCAACACGGCCCAGCCAAACATCAACACCTAAGCCAGCGCCAACACGCAGTTGGTCGAGCGAAGTAGCCCGCTCCTGGAACGTGGCGTAAAAGTTATTATAGTCGAATTTAGTGTAGCTGTAAACGGCATCGCTAACCAGTTTTAAGCTCAATACCGGGTTTATGTTGTAACTATAACTTGCCGAAACCCCGGTGTTATAGAGGTGCGATGTGCCCGACCGCTGGTTGGCTGCCACATCGCCTGTCAGGCCCGCGCCGCTTTGCACCAGGCCGCGGCGGCCTAAATTAATGCCAAGCTCAAACCTGCTTTTGCTGGCGTTTATAAAGGGGTGATTGTTTGTTACCGGCCCTTGCCCGCCAATGTTTTGGTCAATGCCAAAGGTAGCATTCAGTATATTTAACCCCTCGTTAGGCAGGCGCAGCGCGCCGTTCGAAAAATGGTAAACATCAAAACCATAGCTCAGGCTGGTTTGCGCGGTAACGCGCGTAACCAGTTTTAAGCCGGCTGTTATAGAATAGTTGAGGTTACTGCCGTTAAAAGGGTCGCCGCTGGTTTGGAAGCTTTGGGTTAAATACGCGAGGCCGAAACCCGGATAAAACATCAGCTTGGTTTTACCTGCGCCGCCTAAATTTACCCCAAGCCTTGCCACCGCGCCGAACGAATTACCCAAAATGCCTTGCGAGCCGGGGTTACTGACGAGATACAAGCGGTCGAGTTGATGATACGACGCCGCGAAAGTGATATCGGTTATGTGCAGCATCTGCACCCAGTCGGCACGGTCATTCGCCATATTGAGGTGAAAAGCAAGGTCGGTACCATAAAAATTACCCCGCATTTTGTATTTGTCGATGGATACGATCTGAAGGCCGTAGGATGGCGAAAGTTCGATACTGTTGTCAGGCGCCTGGGCATACGCCCGGCTAAAACATAAGCCACAGCAGACTATGAAGATATAGGGGAGTAAATTTTTAATCATTAGTTTTTACTGATACAAAATTGCAAGATTTTTGATAAAAATATTTCACCTGAGTAAAAATATTTTAACAAAAATTTACATGTTGGTAAAGGAACCGGTATATTATTGACCTGGCACCTGTTTCTTATACCTGAATATGAGTTTAATTTGCTATATTTGTATATGGACACCTTTGTAACTGATATGGAAAAAGCTGCTAACGTTGCAAAAGCATCACTTAACCAGGCCTGCCAGGGCCGGCAAATACCGAATATATTTTTATTGGGTATGCAGGTTAATTAACCTGTAAACATTATTTTAAATACCCATATTTCCCCATGTACTTTGTTAAATTACCACATTAATTAACTTTGCCTTACTATGAGCGAAGAACGATCGTTAAATTTTATAGAAGAGATAGTTGAAGAGGATATTGCCGCCGGCAAATATGGCGGGCGCGTGCTTACCCGTTTCCCGCCCGAGCCTAACGGTTACCTGCACATAGGCCACGCCAAATCCATTTGCCTCAACTTTGGCCTCGCGCTTAAATATAACGGCAGCACCAACCTGCGTTTTGACGATACCAACCCTGTTACCGAGGACACCGAATACGTTGACAGCATAAAAGAGGATGTAAAATGGCTCGGCTTTAACTGGGCCAACGAACTTTACGCATCAGACTATTTTGACCAGCTATATGCCTTTGCCGTTAAGCTGATAGAAGCCGGTTTGGCTTATGTTGACGACAGCACCGCCGAAGAAATTGCCGCTCAAAAAGGCACACCAACCGAACCCGGCATTGGCAACCAATATCGTAACCGAAGTGTTGAAGAGAACCTGCGCCTGTTTACCGAAATGAAAGCCGGTAAGTACCCGGATGGTGCCAAAGTGCTGCGTGCCAAAGTCGACCTGGCATCGCCAAATATGCTGATGCGCGACCCTTTGATGTACCGCATTAAACACGCGCACCATCACCGCACCGGCGATAAATGGTGTATTTACCCCATGTACGATTTTGCCCACGGCCAAAGCGACGCGATAGAGAACATTACCCACTCCATCTGTACATTGGAGTTTGTATCGCACCGCGATATGTACGATTGGTTTATCAACAAACTTGATATATTCCCATCAAAACAATACGAGTTTGCCCGGCTCAACATGACCTATACCGTAATGAGCAAACGCAAGCTGCTGCAACTGGTAAAAGAGGGCCATGTTGAAGATTGGGACGACCCGCGTATGCCAACCATCAGCGGTTTACGCCGCCGTGGTTATACCCCCGGTTCTATCCGTGAGTTTTGCGAACGCATTGGCGTAGCCAAACGCGAAAACATGATAGACTTGAGTTTACTGGAGTTTTGCATCCGCGAAGACCTCAATAAAACCGCCTGGCGCCGTATGGCCGTGCTCGACCCGGTAAAGTGTATCATTACCAATTTTCCCGAAGGGGCCGAAGAAATGCACTTTGGCGAAAACAACCCCGAAGTTGAAGGTGGCGATGGCGGCCGCGACATACCGTTTAGCCGCGAGATCTGGATAGAGGCCGATGACTTTATGGAAGAAGCGCCTAAAAAGTTCTTCCGCCTGGGGCCGGGCTTAATGGTGCGCTTGAAAAATGCGTACATTATTAAATGCGACGATTTTGTTAAAGATGCCGATGGCAAAGTGACCGAGATACATTGCAGCTACATCCCCGAATCGCGTTCAGGTAATGATACCAGCGGTATAAACGTAAAAGGCACCATCCACTGGGTAAGCGTAGCACACGCCAAAACCGCCGAGGTGCGCCTGTACGACCAATTATTGAAAGTGGAAGACCCCAGCGAAGAAGACGGCGATTTTAAAGATTACCTGAACCCCGACAGCCTGAAAGTGATAACTGCCTACGTTGAACCTGACCTGGCTACTGCCGAATTGGGCAAAGCCTGCCAGTTTATGCGCAAAGGATATTTTACCTTGGATAAAACATCAACACCCGATAAGCTGGTGTTTAACCGTACCGTGACTTTGAAAGATGGCTGGGTGAAGAAATAAACTCAGGTTAAGGCCGGCGAGCGTTGTTTGATCAGTTGTCGCAAACATGCCAAATGCGAAAACAGTACCACCGGCACAATAAAACAAGGCAGCCAGCTATACGGAAACTGTAGTATAGCTACGTTAGGTTGCTCAAAACCCAAGGCCTGAAACTTAAACGGTGCTGATAGAATGGCCATGACAACGATATTGACCAACAAGGCCATGCAGGCAAAATTCCAGATGAGCAATATCATTCTGTTAAACCTGGGTTTATAATACCCAAAATACCAGATGAAAGGGGCCGTAATGCCGGACAGGATGTCCAGGTTGTAGCCTTCAAATGTCATGATGCGTGGAACAAAGTGGTGCAGATACAAGCCTAATATCCCTATCTCAACCAATATGCGGATGGTATGTATTGCAGTAAGCCACCGGGTATCAAAACCATCAACAAAGCGTTTACCCGCCCGACTGGTGAACAGTAATACTATCAAGACCATAGGCGGTAAAATAGCAAGCGCGAACCGGGGAGGCAGGGTATTGGTTGCCTGATAAAACCCGGAGTTGCTTACAATGCCCTGCACTATTAACCACCCCGCAGAACCTATTAAGATAATTGGTTTGTTGCCGCCTGCTTTGTACAAAGCAAATAGGGTAACAAGTGTGATAACGATAAATAAAACCGGTAGCTTTTCCATTTGATTACGTGTTTAAATGCAATACAAAAGAAGCTTACCCGCATATACATACACTTGCCATTTGGCAAGAAATGAAACACGGGTTATTTATGCGCTATCTCTTTGCGGATACGGCTCAGCGAGGTATCGGTAATGCCCAGATAGGAGGCAATGGTTTTTAAGGGCGCGTTTTGCACGATCTCGGGGTTTGATTTGAGCAGGTTGGCGTAACGCTCTTCGGCCGGTTCGGTGATCATGGATAACATACGGGCCTTTAAACCCGCGAAACCTTTAACCAATATGGAACGACCAAATTCACGGAATTCGGGCATGGTATGGAAAAGGTTGTTCAATTCATCAAACGTTATAAACCAACCGTGGCAATCGGTCAGGGCCTGGATGTTTTCTTTAGAAGGGGTACGGTTAAAATACGATGAAACCTCAAAAACGATCTGGTTACTGCTGTAGAAGGCCGTGGTGACGTCGTTGCCATCAGTATCATACGCAAATGAGCGCAAAAAACCACTTTCCACAAAAAGGTATTCGTTGCTTACTTGTCCGGCTTTTAACAGGTACTCGTTTTTGTAAAGGGCCTTTTCATGAAAACAGCTTGCAATTTGTTGCGCCCCCGTAAGGGTTACCAACCCCGAGTTATACAAAAACAAAGTAAGCGCACTGTTCATCACATTCAAATGTTTGGCATTAAGTTAGCACAAAATTTTGAATGTAATTAGGCCGTTTACCGATGATCAGTGGTTCAGCGTAATATACTCCGTGATCGATCCTATCCCGTAAGGTACCGAGTGGTTGCGTTTAGGCTCCGGTTTGGTAGCATGGTCAAAGCCCAACTGGTGGCACCATTCGTGGGTTAAGTGTCCCGCGTACTCTGCCAGCGATACATTGTTGAACCAGTTGCGGTAAGTGTATATTCTGCGGGTTTCAGGGTCGGTATAGCCAATATGCTCTTCATCGCCGCCGGGCAATAACTCCAGGTTAAGGTCTATCTGTTTTACGGCCAGGTCTTGTATGCCCGAGTATTGCGTAACTATTTCGTAAACCTGATGGTTGCTGTAGGGTTTATCTATCCACCTGCCCAAAAAAGAGCGCCGGTAATGAAAGCGGAACAATCCATCGGTAGTAAACCGTAATACCCGCTCCCTGAATTTGTCGCTGTTTAATATTTTATTGAGTGTAGCATTCGCCGCTTCTACTTTTTTCAACTCATCGGGGCTAAAACCCTTTGCCGTAGCGATGTTAATTTTTATCATGACTATTAGCGTTAAGTGTATGCCTGTGTTTAGCGCTAAAATACGCATTTGTATTTATGTATTTGCTAACTAAAACGTATGTACCATAAAATAATAACACAAAATCAAATAAAATGTTAATGTTATTTCAAATTTAACTTGATTTTAATATCATTTTTTAAATAATCATAATTAGACAGCGGTCACAGGCAGTGTTTTTAATATTTCCATACAAATAACCTCAAAACATTTAAAACCTGACAAAGTGAAATAACTGAATTTGCACCGTGTTTTAACGGTAAAGCTTATTTTTTACCGGTTTAGGCCATTTATTGCCCCCAAATATTTAAACTTGCATACAGCTTTTAGCCAAAATGACCACCCAGCAACTGTACGACATCTATTTAAATCACCCGGTTATCAGTACCGATACCCGCAGCATTGCGCCGGGCAGCCTGTTTTTTGCCTTAAAAGGCGATAGGTTTGATGCCAATACTTTTGCCGCACAGGCTATTGGAGCAGGTGCAGCTTACGCCATCATCGATAACCCGGAATACCAAAGCGGCGACCAGTGCATTTTAGTCGACGATGTGTTATTAGCTTTGCAGGACCTGGCCCGCTATCACCGTAGCCAATTGCCTATACCGGTTATTGGTTTAACCGGCTCAAACGGTAAAACAACCACCAAAGAGCTCATCAACGCCGTATTGGCGCAGCACTTTAAAACATACGCTACCAAAGGCAACCTCAATAACCATATCGGCGTACCGCTCACCATTTTGGCCATTGATAACACCATCGAGATAGCAGTGATAGAAATGGGTGCCAATCATCAAAAAGAGATCGAACTGCTGTGCAGCATTGCCCAGCCCAGTCACGGCCTTATCACCAACGTAGGCAAAGCGCACCTGGAAGGTTTTGGTGGTACCGAGGGCGTTAAAAAAGGCAAAGGCGAACTGCTTGACTTTCTGAAAGCTCATTTAGGCGTAACCTTTGTAAACCATGACAGTGCTGTGTTAAAAGAAATGGTCGCCCAGAGAGGTTTAACCAACGTGTTTTACTACGGCCAAGGCGAGGGCAATACAATATCGGGTAGCCTATTGCAAAACGACCCTTACCTAAAACTGCAATGGAAACTCAAAGACGGCGAATACGACACCGTCCAGTCGCAACTGACCGGCGCCTACAACCTGGATAATATACTGGCGGCCATTTGTATCGGTAACTTTTTCGGGCTTTCGCCGGATGAGATCAACGCCGGTATTGCCGGTTATCAGCCGCAAAACAACCGCTCGCAGATCACCAAAACAGCAAGCAATACCCTCATTTGCGATTATTACAACGCCAACCCAAGCAGCATGGCCGTCGCCATTGATAACATCGGCAAACTTGAGGCTAAAAACAAAGTGCTTATCTTAGGCGATATGTTTGAACTGGGCGATGAGTCACCTACCGAGCATGTGGCCGTCATCGCGAAAGCCATACAAACGCCCGCTGAACAACATATCTTCATCGGTCATGAGTTTTACAAAAGCAAGGGTAAAGTAAATGCTACTTTTTATGCCACTGCCGAAGATGCCATCGTTGCCTTACAGGCTAACCCTATCAAAAACGCCACCATACTCATCAAAGGATCACGGCGGATGGCTTTGGAGCGTTTGGTGGGCTTGTTTTAACCCCGTATTACTTATGAAAAAGCTCATCATCATTTTGGTAGTTACCGTTGGCATTATAACCGCCTGGTTTTTGCTTCGACCATCTAAGAAAACCACCGATGGTTTTACCATCATCGGCACGGTTACCGGTTTTGCCGATAGTACCAAACTATACCTGCAGGATGCTACGCCAGGCCAAAAGCAGAACATTATTGACTCCACGCAAATTGTGAATGGCAAATTCACCCTCAAAGGTAAAATAAGCGCCAAAACCATCAACGTAATGCTCACCACCAAAAACAACGAGGATTACACCTTTTTGTGGATAGAGAACACGGATATGTCTTTCACCGCCGCCAAAGGCAAATTCCACGATGCGATAATTACCGGATCGGAAACCGAGCAGGATGAGCAAAAACTGGATGCCCTGGTAAAGCCTATTCATCAATCAAATGACAGCTTAAACCAGGTTGCCCAGCGCGACAGCTTCGGACTTAACCACGCCAGCCTGGTCAAACAGTTTGATGCTTTGCGCGAAAAGGAGGTTGCTCTATCAGCCCAATTTGTCAAAGAACATCCCGGATCCATCGTCAGCGCCGAAACGCTGAACACCTATGCCACGTCCTTAGGGAAGGATAAAACACAACCACTATACAATAACCTTGCCCCCGAAATTAAGGGCACCATTTACGGCAAAAACATAGCCGAGTATTTATCACTGAACAAAAACCTTAAAGTTGGTGATAAATACGCCGATTTTTCGCTCACCACGCCCGACGGTAAGATCGTCAAGCTGTCCGACTTTGCCGGAAAGGTAGTACTGCTCAACTTTTGGGCCTCCTGGTGTGGCCCCTGCCGTGGCGAAAGCCCCAGCCTGGTGGCCACCTATCGCCAGTATAAAAGCAAAGGCTTTGCTATTTTAGGGGTATCGTTAGATGCCGACAAAAAAGAATGGTTCGATGCCATTGCGCAGGACGGACTGGAATGGGCCAACGTTAGCGACCTTCGCGGCGACCGCTGTGTACCCGCCTTGATGTACAGCGTATCAGGCATACCAGATAACTTTCTGATCGGTAAAGACGGTATCATCATTGCCCGTAACCTGCACGGCCAGGAGCTGCAGGACAAGCTGCAAAGCTTGTTAAAGTAAGCCGAAAAGCATCCGTTGTTGTTCTGGTTCCCCTCTTGAGAATAATAGCCCACCATTAGACATTGACGTTTTTTTGAGCGTGGGCTTGTGCGATTCCCTCCCACGGGGAGGGTGTAGGGAGGGGTTTATACAATATGTCTGGCAACGAAACCCCTCCCTGCCACAGCACATTTCAACCGCACCCCTCCCCGGGAGGGAATTTGGTTATTTTAATCCCTTATGTCTTTTCATGCGCTATTACTCTCTTGAGAGGGGTTAGGGGTGTGTTCTTCGCCTTGATCGGAAATGGGTTAACTATTCAACACCAGTTCCGCCACCTCTTCGCCCACCAAAGTACCCATGGCTATGCCCATACCATTGCAGCGCACCGCGCAATAAACGCGGGGTTCAACTTGTTTGATAATGGGCTTAATATCATCGCCAAAACCCATAATACCGCTCCACCAGTAGTCTATCTCAAATTTTTGCCCGGGCAGTATAACCTGTTCAAGGTATTCAAACAACTTTTGTTTCACAGCGTCGGTATGGCCAAATTCGGTGGTCTGTTCGGCACCAAAATCCAGGTTGCGGCCGCCGCCAAAAAGTACGCGGCCATAAGCATTACGGAAGTAGTAGTACCCTTCATCGAAATGGTACGTGCCGCATAGCTTTAAACCCTCAATGGGTTTGGTAACCAATACCTGGCCCCGGCCCGGTGTTACCGCTAAATTGGGGAATAACTGTTTGGCAAAAGCATTGGTAGCTAAAATAACCTTACCCGCTTTAAAATTGCCTTGCTGGGTAGCCACGTTCATCCATTCGCCATCGGGTTCTATCTTGTCGACCGCGCAATTATTTAGCACCAAAACGCCGCGGCCCTGTACTTTGGCCAGCAAAACACGCATCATGCGGCCGGTATGTATCTGCCCCTCACATTTGTTATAGATCATCCGGCTAACGCCTTTAAACCCAAATCCGGCTATCCGGTCGTCTGCTATCGAATAAATATCGCTTTCACCAACAACAGGTTCAAGCAAACGATTAAGCCGGTCAATCTGGCTGATACATTCCTCCGCTTTATTTTTTTCCGCATCCATAAACAACTCGTACCCGCCATGCTCCTCGTAGCCAATTTTATCATCGCCCAGCTTTTCGCGAAGTCGTTTCAGTCCCCGGTATTTGTAACCGACCAGTTGCACCATCTCATCTTCGGTGGCGTGCTTTAGCAAAGCCAGCTGCTCCGATACCGTACCAAAGCAGGCAAAGCCCGCGTTTTTGGTGCTGGCGCCACTGGGTAAAAAGCCGCGCTCCAATACCAAAACCCGTAGCTGTGGCTGGGTAGTTTTTAAATGCAGCGCCGCGTTAAGGCCAACTATTCCGCTGCCGATGATCACTACATCAAAATAACCCACAAAGGCGGTTTGTTCCCAGTATGAATAGTTAAAAGGCATGGTCTGTTTAAGGTTATTGGGTTACTGAGTTATTAGGTTATTTTTTTGCTTGCTGGTGTGGAGGACATGGGTATTCATGGGTATTTTTAAATTTGTTTTTGTCTTTTATCCTTGCTCTTTGTTCCTTCGTCCGCTTTTTAAGGGGGGCTAATTATCAGTATTTTCACAAACTTTTCATTCAATCATTCTGGCAATCAATCCTTCAATCATTAAAAAAGGGGGGGGGGTAATTGTCGGTGTTTTCACAAAATTTTCAATTCCCCTCTTGAGAGGGGGCGCGTTGGCCTACGTGGTGGCAGGGGTGTGTTTATGCACCATACCACACCAACAAATTAACGACAAAAGCCTCGCGCTTAACCTTACAATATAGCAATAATTGCCCATTCTTGCAAATATCAGCACCATTAAAAACACAAAAACCCGCTCATCGCGGGTTTCAAAATATTTTTAGCCAAAGTTTAATTCAACTTATACGGCGCTATCAAATAAAACTCGGGGATGGTTACATCAAACAAAACGCCGTCCATCAGCCGCAGCATCTGGTAGGTGCCTTTCATGCTGCCGGTATCGGTTTTAAGGTTACAGCCCGATACATATTCGTGCGATTGGCCCGGTTCAATTATGGGCTGTACGCCAACAACGCCTTCGCCCTCAACTTCGCGTTTGGTACCGTTCGAGTCAAATATCGTCCAGTGGCGGCGCAGCAGTTGTACGGCGGCGCTGCCTACGTTCTCAATATTGATCCGGTAAGCAAACATAAAATGATCATTGGCCGGATTGGAGTATTCCGGCTGGTAAATGGTTTCGACCGAAACTTTAACACCTTCAGTAATTGTATTGACCATATTGGTAAACTTTCAATTCAAACATAAATAAAAAAAGCGCTTTTCCTATAGCAAACAACTAACAAATTTGTTGCAATGCAACACCTCGAAAAGTACTTGTAAAATAATACGATAAACGGCAATCAATAACTACGCCATTTCTAACGAATATTGCTCGCTGATAGTCTGCAAAAGGTCATATAATTCGTCAATGTTTTCGGTTGAGACCAGTTTCATCCTAAACTCTTTAAAATTATCCAGCCCTTTAAAATAGTTGGAATAGTGCCTGCGCATTTCAAAAACGCCCGTTTTCGGGCCTTTCCACTCTATCGATTTCTGCAAATGGATACGGCAGTTGTCAACCCGCTCGGCAATAGTAGGTTTTTCCAGATGCTCGCCGGTGGCAAAAAAATGTTTGATCTCGCGGAATATCCAGGGGTTACCAATGGCAGCCCTGCCGATCATCATGCCATCAACACCATATTCAAGCCGCCAGTTGGCAGCCTTTTCGGGCGAGTCGATATCGCCGTTTCCAAAAATGGGTATTTGTATCCTCGGGTTTTTCTTGATCTCACTGATCAGCGTCCAGTCGGCAACGCCTTTATACATTTGCGCGCGGGTACGGCCGTGTATGGTGAGGGCTTTAATGCCCACATCCTGCAGGCGTTCGGCCACTTCGTAAACGTTTTTGGTATTATCATCCCAGCCAAGGCGGGTTTTAACGGTAACAGGTAAATGCGTAGCCTCAACAACAGCCTTGGTCATGGCCACCATTTTGTCAATATCCTGCAAAAGGCTGGCACCTGCACCGCGGCAGGCCACATTTTTTACGGGGCAGCCATAGTTAATGTCCATCAGGTCGGGCCCTGCAAGGGTAGCTATCTCGGTGGCGGTGCGCATACTGTTAATATCGCTGCCAAATATCTGTATGCCTATAGGGCGTTCGTATTCAAAAATATCGAGCTTTGCGCGACTTTTTGCCGCATCGCGTATCAACCCTTCGGATGATATAAACTCGGTGTACATCATGTCGGCACCGTTTTGTTTGCACACATAACGGAAAGGCGGATCGCTCACGTCCTCCATCGGCGCAAGCAACAGCGGAAAATTCCCCAGATCAATATTTCCAATTTGGACTGACATGCCTTATCTTTAAACGCTGCAAAAGTACAAATATTAACTCAAATGAAAGAAACGCCTACTTCTCTGCACCCTTATATGCAGTTTTTAATACTTACCGCAGTAGTGATAGGTTGCATGTTGTTGGGGCTGCTTATTGGTTTAGTTATTGTGCTGCCCCTTTATGGTATGTCCGCCATAACCCACATGGCAACTTTTGATACCACATACCCGGGCGTTATCAATACCCTTTGGATATTTCAGATCGCCAGTACTACCGTGCCCCTTTTTGCAGCACCCGTTGTTTTTGGGCGGTTTATTGTGCGCGAACCGGCGGCTTACCTAAAGCCCACTGTTAAAATACCGCCCGTGCTTTTTTTACTGGTTTTTGCCGTGATGCTTTTTTCGACACCTGCAATGGCCTGGCTTGTGGAGCTTAATCAAAAAATGGTTTTCCCGCATTGGCTGCAAGGCGTTTACGATTGGATGAAACAACACGAGGACGAAGCACAGCACGAAACGGGCGTGCTATTACAAATGAAAACATTAGGCTCCATGTTATTTGTTTTGCTGGTAGTTGGCTTGCTGACCGCCATTGCCGAGGAGTTTTTGTTTCGCGGCTGCATACAAACCATTTTTACCCGTTGGACAAAAAGCGTGCACTGGGGTATATGGATATCTGCCATCATCTTCAGCATGATACACATGGAGTTTTTTGGTTTTGTGCCGCGTTTGCTGCTGGGTGTTTTCTTCGGATATTTTGTGGCCTACAGTGGCAGTATCTGGACCGGAGTTTGGGGCCACTTTATCAATAACGGCAGCCAGGTGGTGCTAACATACCTGTTTCAGAAAAAACTGAGCACCATCGATCCCGATGCAAGCCATTTTAATTACTTTATTATAACATTGAGCGTTGTAACTACCGTGTTTTTGTTTAGGGTTTATCGTAATATTGCACCATCCAAAAAAGCATTGCCCGTATAATGGAAAAAAATTGGATAAAAATATACACATCGACGAGTTATTATCAGTCAGAGATTGTAAAACAAATGCTTTTTGAACACCAGATTGCCAGTGTACTCATCAACAAACAAGACCTGGCAAATCTGGCCGAAGTGTACATTCACCAGGAAGATTTTAGCACGGCAATTGAGGTGATCATTCGGAACCAAAGTTGATTTTATGAAGACACGCGCCATAACAGGCATTTTTTTTATAGCTATCATGCTGGCAGCGCTGTTAAGCGGCCAATGGATATTCACCGCCTTTTTTGCTTTACTAAGCCTTTTATGCCTTAACGAGTTTTACAAAATGGTGCGTACGGCCAACTTTACGCCAAATTTGATCGTGGGCCTGTTGGGTGGTATTTGCATTTTTGTAGGCATCGGCCTGCACTACGTGCTTAATATCGACTCCAAGTTTTTGCTCATCATTATCCCGGTTATCGGTAGTATTTTTATTGCCGAGCTGTTCAAAAAATCAGAATACCCGTTTACCAACATAGCTTACACCGTTGCCGGTTTAGCTTACGCGATAGCGCCGTTCTGTTTCTTTTTTGGCCTGGCGTTTATTACCGGGCAATACAGTTACCATTTCCCGCTTGCGTTTATGTTGCTGCTATGGTCAAATGATACGGGTGCGTACGTAGTTGGCCGCTGGCTGGGCCGCACCAAGCTTTTTGAACGCCACTCGCCGCAAAAAACCTGGGAAGGCTTTATAGGCGGGGTATTGTTCGCTGTTTTTATCTCGGGCATTATTGGCTATTATTTAAAAGATATTGATACCTGGAGCTGGCGCGGCATGGCGGCCCTGATAGGCTGCTTTGGCACCATGGGCGACCTGGTAGAATCAATGCTGAAACGTAGCCTCAACACCAAAGATTCGGGCAGCTTATTGCCCGGCCATGGCGGTTTATTAGATAGGTTTGACGGCTTGTTCCTTTCGGCGCCTATCGTTTTTGCCTATCTTTACTTAATTACAAATTAGTATTTTTACGTTATTAATTAATTTTAGCAACAGCACCCCACATTATATATAATATATATGACCATTCATAAAGCCGGTTACACCAACATAGCCCTCTGCATCCTGTTGATCTTCCTGGTTAATGCCATTATACAGTTTTATACACCACAGGCACATCTGTTTAAGTGGTTTGTTTATATTTTATCGCTGGCTTTTTTTGTAGCCACTTTATGGTTTTTCCGCAACCCGGTTATTGAGGTCGGTGCAAATGATAAAGCTGTTTTGAGCCCGGCCGATGGCATGATAACCGGCATTACCGAGGTTGAAGAAACAGGGAGTTCAAAAAGCCGCTATATCAAAGTATCCATCGCCATTGCCCTTACCGATGTACGTGTGACCCGTAGCCCCGTAAGCGGAACTGTAAAACAAGTACAAACCGACGGGCACGCTACGGTATCTATCCAAAGCAATGCCGGCGCTACCCTATTGTACCGGCAGTTACCCGGTTATACCAAACATATAGTTACCCAGGCACAGCAAGGCAAGGCCATTAAACAAGGCGATGAATTAGGGTTTGCTATGGGCGGTTCAAATGTTGAGGTGCTGCTGCCAGCCGGTACAACAGTTAAAGTTGAGGTTAATGATACGGTAAAAGGCGGCCAAACGGTTTTGGCGCAGTTCAGATCATAAAATAATATTGCCCCGATGCCAGTTTACATCTACGACCGAAAAACAAAAAAAACAATCGAGGAGAATGCTTTTAAAGTAGATGGCTTGATTTTTTTGTATAAAACCCTTGCCGGTAAACTGCTAACCAACGTTGTGCTCAAAAGGCGCTTTATTTCGACGGCCTACGGCAGGGTAATGAAACGAAAAAAAAGCCTGAAACAGATACCGGCATTTATTAAACACTACAATATCGATGTAAGCGAGATCAAACGTCCGCTAAATTCTTTTGTAAGTTTTAACGATTTTTTTATCCGCGAGTTAAAACCCGAAGCAAGGCCGATCGATCAAACCCCGGCGCACCTGATCTCACCCGCGGATTCACGCCTCATCATCTGGGACCTCAATAAGGTTAACCAGGTTCCTGTAAAAGGTTACTGGTACCAACTCAACGATTTAGTGAAGGATAAGCAATTAGCCACTGAGTTTGCCGATGGCTGGTGTTTTGTATACCGCCTGGCCCCGTCGGATTATCACCGCTACGGCTATATTGATAACGGACATCAGGATAAAGTGCAAAAAATTAAAGGCATACTGCACTCGGTAAACCGCATTGCCCTGGCCGAAACAAAATCGGTTATGGCCAAAAACTACCGCGAGCTAACCGTTTTACATACCGAAAACTTTGGCAAGGTAGTGCACATCGAAGTTGGCGCCCTGTTTGTAGGTAAAGTAGTGCAGCGCCATTACGGCACCCACAACTTTAAACGCGGCGAAGAAAAAGGCTGGTTCGAATTTGGCGGCTCCACGGTTATCCAGCTATTTAAAAAAGGCGCTATCCAGCCCGATGCCGATATCATCGAACAATCGGCCAAACAAACCGAAGTGCTGGTTAAAATAGGTGAAAAGGTTGGTGAGAAAGCCTAAAACCGCCGTTGTTGGTCGTATTGTCAACCCCGCCGTTGTTGGTGTTATCACCAACAACAATTCGGACCGGCACCCGCTATTTAAACTGGTAAACATTATCCGCCTTGTTTACATCCACATCGTAAACGCCGCCCAATATTAATTTGTCGATAGGCTTATCAGCGATCACTTCAATGGCGATGGCTTTATTCCCGTTTTTCCAGCACGATACATCTTTATGTACCAGCTTGGTAGTACCGTCTTTGTAGTAAACGGTCAGGTCAACGGGCACCATTTTAGTGCCCACATTGGTAATGGTAACCATAAACTCCTTTTTGGTTTTAGCAGTTACTTTACTGATAGCCTGGTCGGGTATGCCGCGGTCAATAAACCAATTTTTCCAAAACCAGTTGAGGTTGGTACCCGCGCCGGTATTTATACAATTAAAAAAATCGTAAGGCATGGGGTGCTTGCCATGCCATTGCTCAATATAATAATGCAGGGCTTTGGTAAAAAGCACGTCGCCCAGCATATCGCGCAGGTACAAATAACCCAGCCCCGGTTTAGGGTACGAGTTTGTTAAATAACTAACCCCGCTCAATTGTGGCGATAGCGTAATGATCGGTACATCGTCCTCCTTGCCCGCGTCGTTCTCATAGTCGGCTATGGCATAGTTATCGGTTATCTTGGGGTCTATCAGGTGGGTGATGGTCCACTCGCCAACGGTTGCCCAGCCCTCGTCCATCCAGCCGTATTTGGTTTCGTTAATACCCATATAAAACGGGAACATGGTATGAAAAACCTCGTGATCGGTCAATTCTATCCCGTCTTCGGCTTTTTCCAGCGGGTTATCATTCACCATCATGGGGTATTCCATCTGGTCCAAACCATCAACCACGGTCTCGTGCGCATAAGGGAACGGCCATTTGGGGAAGCTATAGCTCATAAACCAAACCGTTTTACGGGCATAATCAACAACGTTATAATAGTCCTTATGCACCTGGTTAAATACCGCATCAACACGTGTACGCCGTCCCGTAAGGCTATCTACCACCGGGCTGGCCGCGTACCATAGGTAATGGTCGCTGGCGGCAAACACAAAGTCGGTTACATTATCAGCCTCAAATTTCCAGGTATTCAATTTGTTTTTGGTGGTGATGTTACCTGCCGCAAGATCGGCTTCGGTTACAATGTGTGTCACACTGTCGGTTTTTTCAGCCTGGCCTATCAGTTTTACGATCTTGTCGTTATAAACCTCGCCCGCATTTTTCAGATTGCCCGTAGCCCAAACCTGGTAATTGCCGGGTACGGTTATCTGGGCATTGAAATGGCAAAAATCATTGTAAAACTCCTCGGTGCCTAAATAAGGGTATTTGTTCCAGCCGTCAATATCATCGTAAACAGCTATACGCGGAAAAAAGTAAGCGATAAAGTACGAGCCCGAATCGATCTGACCTGTACGCACGTGCGAGGTACGGTTCAAAACGTAAGAGTAACTAATATCAACATGCAGTTTTTGTTGCGCTAAAAGCGGTGTAATATTAACCGACATGTTGGTGCCATCAATATTGATATTCTCAGCGTTTTGGTCGGTATTATTGATGGTCAGCTTTTTGATCTGTACCCCATCACCGCCATCAACCGCTTCCATTTTATAATTGCGCATTACACCTCGTTTATAAAAGTTGGGGTACAGTTTAAACCAAAGCTGTTTCAGCGTATCCGGACTGTTATTGGTATAATCAATACTTACCGTACCGGTAAGGGTGCGCGTAGCAGGTTCAAAACTCACGTTAATATTATAGTCGGCCGTGTTTTGCCAGTAGTTTTTGCCCGGCTTGCCGGTAAGGGTACGCGTTGCTTTTTTATAGGTGTTTTCGATGTTGAGCGGAGGTTGCAAATAGGTTTGCGCCACCGCGTTTACCGACAAAAAAACAAGGATACCTAAAAGCAAGCGTCGTCTGATCATTGCGCAATTATTGAATAACGGATACTACATAGCGTACAAGTTAATAAATTGTTTTTTAAAACAGGTGATATCATTGTTTTTTCCTCATCCAGCCCCGCTTTCAGCCTTCTCTTTCACAAAAAAACGCCCCCCGGTTACCGGGAAGCGTTTCAATATCTGCGGTGAGGTCAGCCTTGTTAAATACCCGGGTCTAATTTAACTTCAACGGCATCCTGCACGCTTTGCGGCAAGGCCGATAGCAGGTTATAACCGGTAGCGGTTTCAATAGAACGTACCGTTACAATATATTGTTTCCAATCCGAGTTGATCGAGTTAATATTCGGTGTATTTACAGCCAGCACGCGGGTTGTATTGGTAACCCTGAACAAATCGCCATTACCAACCGGTATAATTACAGCTACCTTCCAAACATTGCTTGGCACGGTAACGTGGCCGCTGTTAATGGTGTTAAAAGTACCTGCACTGCCTGTGCCGCCTGTACCGTAGCTGCCCATTATAATGTAAACCTCGTAACCTGATGCGGTTAATGAGCGCAGGTAATTTTCCAGATTGGCCCAGGTTTGCTGGTTATTTTGTGGTGCCTGCGGTATCATATTGGTCATCAGGAAAGTTGCTGAGTTGGCATTTACCGAGCTGGTACGGTCTGCCGATGGGCAATTGTGCCCGCGGTCGAACCCGGTGCCCGAATAGCTGTTGCTTTGCACCTGGTAAACACCGGTTGGCAGACCACTAAAAGCTGCAAAATTATCCAACCGGCCGGTAGCGTTTGTGGTATTAGTAGCATCCAAATGCCAGCTAACCCAGTTTGGTGTACCGCGTGTTGCGTTATAGCTTTCAACATAATAATGCTGATCTATCAGTAAGTTATCGTTAGATACTGCTGCCGCGCCCGAGGGGTTACCAAACAACAAATTGCTGTTATCGCCTGCTGATGGTGGCGCATCGGCGCCAAAACTAATGCCCCTGGCTGCTGCTGCACCAGCCGATGTACCGGTGGTATCTACAGGTGGGGTATCAGGCACCGTTACCACAACGCCAGGGTTGCCAAAACCTTTAAAAGTAATATCATCCACATCAATACGCACCGTTGCCGATGCTTTGACGATCTTGAAACGTATTTTGCCGGTAGTGCTTACTTTAAACGAGTCGGTAACCAATGTTGTGCTGCTTTCGTTTATAGTTGCGCCCAGCTGGCTGTAGGTAACGCCGCCATCGGTTGATTGCATTAGCTGCCAGGTAGTAGCCCCATCGCTGCCAAATTTAGCATGGCTGATCAGAATGGTGGTCAAACCCGATATGTCAAAGTTCATTCCTAACGAGCCGGTACGTATACGTGCTGCCCAACTGCCGTTTTTGGGGTCGCTTGAGCTGTTACCTATCAACGCGTCATTAAAATCCCACGACCCTGTGCCCAGCGTTACATTCGCATCGGCATAGCCCGATTTACTGCCATACTCAAAGTTTTCGATAATTGAATACGGAATAGTTGATGGGTTAGTAACCGTTCCGGTACCGCCTGTGCCTACCGTAGTTACCGGATCATCCTGCGAAGCATCAGGTTTAACAGTTTTTGAACATGACGCAATTGTAATTGCCAGTAATGACCAGGCGAGCAGGTGTTTGATCTTCATTTTTGAGATGCTTAAATATTGGGTAAAGATATTGATTTGCACATTAACTAAATGTTAAAGATAGGGAATAATTATCCATACTCTCTGCATTTTTTTTAGAAAAATGTACAATTAAAAAACAATTATGCAAAAAAGAGGCCGCCTTTTAACCGGGCAGCCTCTTTTGTAATTTGTGATGGCTATGTTTTTTAGATAGCTTTGGTAATTTCGGGCGACATTGGCGTGGTAGCCGAGCGGTAACGGTGTATCAGTTTTCCGTTTTCGTCGATCAAAAATTTCTCAAAGTTCCATTTTATCTCGCCTGTAAAATCAGGGTTTGGCTCATTGGTCAAAAATTTAAAAAGCGGGTCAATATCATCACCTTTTACGCTGATCTTGGTGCTAAGCGGAAAGGTAACACCATAACGTGCTTTGCAAAACTCTTTAATGGTTGGGTCGGTACCGGGCTCCTGGCCGCCAAAGTTGTTGGCGGGGAAGCCAACTACTACCAGTTTATCTTTGTAAGTTTCGGCCAGTTTTTGCAGCTCAGCATATTGCGGGGTATAACCGCATTGTGATGCCGTGTTAACTACCAATACTTTTTTGCCTTTGTACTTAGCCAGGCTAAACGGCTTGCCTTCGATACTTTTCAGTTTAAAATCGTAAGCCGACGATGGGGCTAAAAACAACAATGTGCAGATGATTGCTAAAATTTTCATGATGTAATAGTTTTTTAGTTTAGTATTAAGTTTTTGATATATACTTTATTTTGGGCCACAAGGTTGCCCCGGTATTTTATTTGGCAGTACAATTTTACGCAGATTTTTACGAACGCCCCATTGATATTGAAAATGTTACGTTTAGTTGATGCTGGCTTTACAAATATTTGTTGATGTGGTAACAAAGCCCGCAGATCAAAAATTGCGGCGGCTTAAATAATAGTCTTCCTTTTGGGTCATCAGGGTTTTAGCGCTTTTGGTTTTATCGGTATAACCCAAAAGGTGTAGCGCACCGTGTATAATTACCCGGTGCAGTTCATCGGTTTCGCCGGTGTTAAACTTCATGGCGTTATCGCGTATACGGTCAATGGATATAAAAATATCGCCCACAATGGTCTTCTCTTTTTCCGAATTGTCGAACGTAATGATATCCGTATAGGTATCGTGGTTAAGGTACTGCTGGTTTATCCCGATCAGGTAATTATCCGAACAAAAAATGTAGTTAAGCTCTTTAAGCCGGTAACCTTCGGCAACAGCTGTATCTTTTATCCACTGGCGTAATGCGCTCTTGTTTTTGGGTTTAAACCGGGTATCTTCTTCAAAAAAGAAAACGGGTATGCGGGGCATGTTAAAATTTAAAAAGCAGTTCCACCTCGTTACCGGTCGAGTTAAATATGCACTGGTCTGCCAGTTGTTTAACAATAAAAACACCACGGCCGGCCTCTTTTTCCAGGTTTTCGGGCGCGGTAGGGTCGGGTAGCTGGTTATGGTCAAAACCTGTGCCTTCGTCGGTAATGGTCCAGGTAACGCGGTGGCCGTCAACCTCGGCGTTTACGATCACTATTTTATCTTCCTGTAACTTATTACCGTGTACAATGGCGTTAATAAATACTTCGTTCAAACAGGTCATCATATTGGCAAAAGTATCATCGGGGATATGGTATTTAACGGCCATTTCCTCTATCAAATTTTCGAGCGCGTTTAAACTCTCCATTTTTGATGGCAGCTGCAAAGTATATAATTCGCTGGTTTCTATATTATGCTGCTCCATATCACTTACCGTTAATTTGATCAAAATATACCTTGATTTTGTTTTTGTAATAATAGTTAAGGGTTGGCGGCACCGTTTGTATTTGCTCGGTTTGCTTAGCCTTAACCTGCTGATAGTTTTGTAATGCTTTAATATAACCAGGTGGGATATCTTTACCGGCATTGCTTTCCCTGCGTTGCTCCTGCTCCCGTTCCTGTTCGGCTTTTTCGGCTTCCAGTAAACGGGTTTGTATCTGCTGCTGGCGTTTAATTGTTTCGTCCAATACTTTCCTGTTTACGAGATCTTTCTCAGTTTGTTCCATTTGTTTGGATATATTATCCAGATTGCCTAACCCTTTTGTGCCGTCTTTGTTTTCCTGCTGGTTAATTTGCTGCAAGGCTTCGCGTATCTGTTGCTGCTCGCGGGCCATTTTTGCCAACTGCTCGCTCATGCCATTTTGCCCGTCTTTACCTTGCTGCTGGCCCTGCTTTTGCCCTTGTTTGTCCGGCGCAGGGTTACCATCCTTCTGCATCTGGTCGCGCATTTTTTGCATATTTTGGTTAAGCTGCTGCTGCATTTTACTCAGTTGCGATAGCGATGGCTGTTTCTTTTTGCCTTTCCCGCTCTTTGAGCTTTTCATGGAGTTTTGCACGTTATCCAAAGCATCGGCAAGCATTAGCGCCAGGTTGTTCATAGAGGTCATGGCGTATTGCTGGCTGCGGTTGGCCTCGCCGGTACGCCTGTCGCCCAGGTTATTTAAAGCCTGGTCAATATTGGTATTAATGGCTGCTATCTCCTTATTTACGGCCGATTGTATTTGCGGCACCCGTTTACTTAACGAGTAAAGACTATCCTCAACATTTTTTAAGTTGTCCTTAATGTCTTTTTGTTTTTGCGCCCAACCAATGTAAGCCGGGTCGTTGGTGTTCAGGCTGCGCAGCGTTTGCATGGTTTTTTCCTGGTCGAACGAGCTGTTCACCAGGTTTTTTATCAGTTCGCGCAGCTCGGCCACATCAATTTCGGCCTGGTTTTCCTGGTCCTGTTGCTGCATATCTTTCAGCTTTTGCGACATTTGCTGCATTTGTTTGGCCGCTTTTTGCTGGGCCTGCGATGCGTTTTGTTTGTTGTTTTTATTCAGCTCCTGGCTGCTTTTGTCCATTTGCTCGTCAATATCCTGCTCGTCTTTTTTGGGCTCCTCAAAATTATTTTTTTGCTCAAGCTGGTCGTTTTTGTCCTTAGCGTCTTCAAGCGATTTTTTCACATCGTTAAAATCGTTCTTCAACTGCTCCTGCTTATCCTGCAATTGTTTGGTGTCGCTGTCTTTCTTTTTCGACTCGTCGGCCAGCTTTTGCTGCTCATCGGCCATTTTTTGCAGCTTGTTGATGTTTTCGCTCAGCTTTTGGTCAAACTCCAGTTGCTTGTAAAGCTCCAGCATACGGTCCAGCTCCTTTTTCAGCGATTTGCTGTCCATCTGCATTTTTTGCAGCTGGTCCTGGGCCGGGTCTTTCTGATTTTGCTCCAGCATTTGCTGCAGCTGCTTTAACATTTCTTTGGTTTTTTCGTCAAGTACGTGGTCAAACAGGTCTTTTATCTGCTTTTGCTTATCTAAAATTTCCTGGTCCTGCTGTTTGTTTTCCTGGCGGTCAACCATGTTCTGGCTGTTTTCTTTCTGGATGTCTTTCACCAAATTTTCCAGTTCCTGCCGTTTTTGCAAAAGCTCCTCAACCTGTTTCTTCTCGTCGAACGACAGAGAGTTTTTATTCAGCAGCATCTGGTTAAGCTTTTGCGCGTCGCGCTCTACCTCGGCCGAAAGTTTAATGGCCGCCTGCATTTTTTGTTTAACCGATTGTGTGCCCGCCTCCAGTTGCTTGCTCATTTCTTCGTCGGTCGGCATGTGCAATACATGCTCGGCTGTACGCACTTTTTGCGGGCCGTTTACGGCATTATTATCAGCAACTTCAAAATAATAAGTAACCACATCGCCGGGTTTGGCCCCCATTTCTTTCAGGTTCCAATAGTAAAAAAAGTCCGACTGTACCCCACTCAGGTCGGCCTTAACCGGCATGGCGAAAACACGTGGTTTCTGATTATCGTGCGAATCAACGGTATAATGGAACGTAAGCGCCGAAAAACCATAGTCGTCCTGTATCTTACCATTAAAATAAATGGCTTTGCTGCTTATCGAGTCGGCCTTTTCATCAGCAATAATTGATGGCGGCTGATCGGCAATAACATTAATGCGGTACGCCGCCGAGTCGCCATGGTCAACCTGCTGATTAAGCGCTTTTAAAGTATACATACCAGGTTTAAGTATACGCTCGGTATGCAAAAAAGTATTTTCGTTGCCTTGTATCAATTGGTTATGGCCGTTCATGCCAAACAGCAGCTCGCTGGCATTTTGGGTATGCAACTGCCAGTGTACGGTAGTGCCTTCGGGTATGGTCAGGTCGCCGGCATTATTCAACTGCTCATTTTTTTTGTGCAGGTATGCCGGGTATTGCAGGTCGACATCAAAATGAAGTAACGATGGTTTAAGGTTTACGGCTATCTCATAATCGGATGATGTAAAATCATTACCGATAAGCTTGAAATGTACGTTTTGCTGCAAATTTGAGAACTGGTAATGGAAACGGCTCACACTCTCTTTATCCAGCTTAAACACATTGCTGCCGGTTTGCAGGTACACATCATTGGGGAACTGGTCGCCGGTAAGTTTAAGGTCCAGCCGCAGGTCTTCGCCCTGTACTGCCGAAAGCTTTTGATTGGTGATCACAAACCTGAACGGCGCTACCGGCGCAAAATACTGGTTATGCTTAATAATGCGTTCGGTACCCTCTTTTAATACCGAGGGTGCGGTAAAAGCCAATATCACAATAATGCAAAAGGGCACCAGCGCCCATTTTAAGTACTTTACATTTTCTTTGATACGGATAGCGGATGGGAAACTGATGGGTTTTAACGAACCAATTTTTTGATCGATGCTGGCTTCTATCAGTTTGCTGTGCGCCGGGTTTTCGTCGGCAATGCGTTTTAATTGCAGGGTGTTGAGCAGTTTGTCCTGCACATCGGCAAAGTGGGTGCCTATAATTTCGGCAGCGGCATCGTGCGATATGGTTTTGCCCAGTTTAAAGTAGGCCAGTAGCGGCGGCAAAACCAGCCAGGTAAATACCGACGCAATAGTTAGCAGGTAACCAAAAAACAAGATGCCCCGTAACAGGGTGCTAAAATGGCCCAGGTACTCGCTCAGGGTGATCAGCACGTAACCTGTAAACAAAGCCGCACCCAAAAAAATAGCACCCCGCAGTAATTTGTTTAAATAATACCTGCGGATAAAGGTGTCAATTTTCTGGATCAGTAGATCGTAATTACTAACCGGCTGCATAAAATGTTTAATAGGTTAAAAGTAATAAACATTGCTTTAAAAACGCTACAATTGCATATATAATTATATTGTTACGCAGAGGTTTTTATTTAGGCAAAGCACATTTGTTGTTTTTTTATAAATTTGCCTTGTTTAGTTACCATTATTGTAATGGCGCAGGTAAAAAATGCCCAAATGTAACAATAAATCAAACACAGGTGTTTTACAATTTGTGTTTATAACATAATGTTATTATCTTTCAACGGTAAGTTTTTAAGCAAATAAAACGCGCTGGGGAGGTTTATTTAGAATAAATGGAAGAAAGAAGATCATCAAGGAGCCATAGCAGCGATACTGATTGGAACAAAATCTCAAAACGCTGGATATTGATAAGCCAGGTTTTAGTGATCTTATTTTTGGTGTGCCTCATTGTGTTGGTAACTGATAGTATTATCCCTTTCCCGTACTCTATTTTTATGATCGGTATTGAAATCGCCCTGTGCTTAATGGGTGTATTTATGATCATCCGCAGCAATACCATCCGCCGCCGCAGGCACCGCCAAAACAACCAGTACCGGTAGTTGGTACGCTATATATACCCAGTGAAAAAAAAAGTAGCTTTCGTTTTACTCTGTTTATTTTTTTTTAGTTGTACGAAAAATGACAGCGGAAACGATCCCGATTTTTTGAAGCGGTGGTCAGAATGGGTGTATGAAGGCGATAGCATAACAGATGTAAACGCTTTTAGCTTTAATTACCCCAATCAGCTACAGAAATACTACAACAACATTGCCATATCCACCCAGCTCAACGTTGCAAAAAGCGGAGATCAGATGTTTTCCATTATCGGTGAATACGCTACGGAGATACATCCTCACAGACCCGCAGCAAAAGGCCTTGGCATTTTTTTGTTAATGGCCGGCACCAATGATGCTACCTCTCAGCGTACATCAAGTCAGGTTTATAACGACTTAAAAACCGAGTGGGCCTTTGCCAGATCTGACGGTTTTACAGTAGTTGCTATGTGTATAACACGATCTACCGTGGCCTCACGCGATACGTTAGCTACAGCAGTTAATAAATTGATCGTTTCTGACAACACATTATACGATTATTTGGTCAGAACCGATCTGCTGTTACCAGACCCGGCTGACCTTTCTCTTTTTATAGACGGGGTACACCCAAGCGCTAACGGCAGCAAAAAAATAGCAGACGAAATAGTGCGGGTATTAACGCCTTGATCGGTGGCCGATCAAACATATCCTAAAAAACTCATTTTAAGCTTTAAATCCTTTTTATAAATTTGTCGCTCCTTACGGGATGTAGCGTAGCCCGGTATCGCGCCAGCATGGGGTGCTGGAGGTCGT
>JACXTT010000683.1_pt1 | contig 57898 bp, 53 predicted proteins | sample 9270951 | NCBI WGS metagenome assembly JACXTT01 (sample SAMN15532306, study PRJNA645909) | rock metagenome | isolation source: weathered quartz diorite | place: Puerto Rico | collected 2017-06-21
ACAAGAGGGCCGAATTATAGCCGAAAAATCGGCCATGCGTCAAAATGACACTTGTGTTGCTTGCGCTACACTTGCCGTACCCTGCCCTGAAATCTGATGGCAACCAATCCATTTCCTGCGGCGCCCCGCCCCCCGGCGCGCGCCGACCTCCCGCCCGAGCTTGCCCGGCTGGCGGCGGGGGTAGCCGTGCTTGGCATGCCCGCCTGCCTGATTTCTACTGACGAGACCATCGTCATGATCAACGACGCCTACTGCGCCACCACCGGCAAGGCTCGCAGCCAGGTAGAGGGCAAAAAGCTCCGTGAGGTGGTGACCACCGATGCCTACGAGATCGCCCGCCCCAATCTGATCCGGGCCCTGCAATCCGGCGAGGCCGTGCAGTTTCATCGTCCCTGGACCGACCCTCACGGGGGCAGCCACTGGATCTTGGTCAGCTACTATCCCGAGCGCGACCAGGCCGGCAAGGTCATCGGGCTGCTGGCGGTGATGACCGATTCGCGTCTGCTGGAGGAAATGACCCAGGACACCATCGAACGCGGCCGGGTGCTGCGCAAGCTCACCGACAGCGCCGGCCTGCCCATCATGTATTTCGACGCGAAGCTGACCATGCGCCTCGCCAACCAGCCCCTGTTCGACTGGGTGTCGCGTACCGAGGGCGAAGTTATCGGCAAGGGTATCGAGGCCATTTTCGGTGAGGAAGCAGCCGCCTTTTACCGGCCCTTGGCCGAGCGCGCCCTGGCCGGCGAGGCGATCACCGTTACCACCTTGTCGCGGGCGCGGGTGGGTGAGCAGCGCCATATCGAAATTTCGTTTTACCCGGATCGGCGCGGCGACGGCAGCGTGCACGGGGTACTGGTGCTGGCTTTCGACGTGGAAGAGCATTTCCGCCTGCGCCAGGAAATCAGCAGCCGCGAGCTGCAACTGAAAGTCTTGACCGATAGCATCGGCCTGCCGCTGAGCTACATAGACGCAGAGTACAAATTCCGCTTTTACAACAAGACCGGCACCGAATGGACCGGGCTCGCGGAAAACTTTATCGTCGGCAAGACCGTGGACGAGGCCTTCCCCGGCGAGGTGATGGCCTGGGTGCGGCCCTTCCTGGACCGAGCCCTGGCCGGTACCCCCCAGGTTTACGAGCGTCTGGCGGCCTGGCCGGGACGCGGTCAGCGCTGGATACGCGGCCATATGATGCCCGACCGCCGTCCGGACGGCAGCGTGGCCGGCGTGTATGTAGTGCTGATCGACATCCACGACGATGTGATGATGCGCGAAAGCCTGGAGCAGCAGGAACGCCGGCTGCGGCTCTTTACCGACAATATCCCGGAGGCCATCGTTTACCTGGACACTGAAGGTCGCTACCGCTTCGTCAACAATACTTTTTTGCAACAGCGCGGCAAGGCACGCCACGAGGTGATCGGCAAATCCTTCCGCGAGGTGTTGAAACCGGAGGTGGTGGAACAGGCCGCCCCATATGTCGAGCGCGCCCTGGCCGGCGAAACCAATGTGTACGAACGCCTGGCGACTTTTGCCGACGGCTCCAAACGCTGGATACGCAACCGCTCCGTGCCCGACATCGCCGCCAACGGCAAGGTGCAGGGTATTTATATCGCCGGCATCGACATACACGATATCAAGATGTCGGGCGAATCGTTGAAAGCCAGCGAAGCCGAGTTGCGCGCCGCCATGGACAGCCTGCCCTACCCCATGGCCTATATGGATCGCGGCGGCCGCTACCGTATGGTCAACAAGAGTCTGGAAGTCGCTTTCGGCAAGACACGCGAGCAATTGATCGACAAGGACCTGCGGGAAGTCTTCGGCGAGCACCGCGTCGCCGAAGTGGAGCCCATGTGGCAGCGCGCGCTGCGGGGTGAGACGGTAACGATCGAGCGCCAGCTCCTGAACGGCGAGGCCGAGCAGCGCTGGATGCTGGTGCGTTATACGCCGCGCCTTGATGAGCAGGGCCAGGTGATCGGTTTTTACACCGCCGCTGCCGACATCGACGACCTTAAACGCAAGGAACTGGAACTGCGTCACGCCAACTGGCTGCTGAGCTCGCATTTTGAAAACACCCCCCTGGCGGTAATCGAGTGGGATGTCGATTTCCGCGTGCGGCGCTGGTCACCCCAGGCCGAGAAAATCTTCGGCTGGCGCGAGGAGGAAATCCTCGGCAAGCGCTTCTCGGATCAGGAATTCGTGGCCGAGCAGGATGTGGCCCAGGTCGATGAGCTGATGGCGCGGCTGGTTTCGGGGGCGGAACAGCGCATCACCTGCCTCAATCGCAACCATCGCAAGGACGGACGCCTGATCTGGTGCGAGTGGTACAACTCCACGCTCAGCGACGATAACGGCAAAGTGCTATCCATCCTGTCGCTGGCGCAGGACGTTACCGCGCGCATCCTCTCGGAAGAGCGGCTGGTGCATCAGGCCTCGCACGACTCGCTGACTGGTCTACCCAACCGCACCATGCTGCAGGACCGGCTGCGCCAGGCCATCACCCGTGCCCGCCGCAGCGGTTGCCGGGTGGCGGCGCTGTTTGTCGATCTGGACCGCTTCAAGGAAGTCAATGACACCCTGGGGCATCGCATCGGCGACGAATTGCTGCGCGACGTGGCGCGGCGCCTGGCGGACATGGTGCGCGAAAGCGATTTGCTGGTGCGCCTGTCCGGTGACGAATTCATGGTGGTGTTGGAGCAGGTGTACGAACTGGACGCGCCGCGCCTGGTCGCCGCCAAGCTGATCGAGGAAATCGCGCGCCCCTCCTATGTGGAGGGACATGAAATCCACGTTTCCGCCTCCATCGGCATCAGCCTGTTTCCGGACGATGCCGAGGACGTGGAAACGCTGCTCAAGAACGCGGACATGGCTATGTACCACGCCAAATCGCTGGGCAAGAACACGTTTGAAGTGTTTTCGCCGGTGCTGGCCGAGCGCGGCAGCAATATGCGCCTGATGGAAAATTCCATACGCGCGGCCATCAACCAGACCGAGTTCGAGGTGCGCTACCAGCCCATCGTCGACATGAAAAGCGGGCGTATCGTCGGCGCCGAGGCCTTGCTGCGCTGGCAGCACCCCACGCGCGGCCTGGTGATGCCGGGCGACTTCATTCCCCTGGCCGAGGAAACCGGCCTCATCCATGAAATCGGCCACTTCGTGCTCGAGCGCGTGTTTGAGCAGACTCAGGCCTGGCGCCGGGCCGGCTTTGACGACCTGCGCGTGGCCGTCAATTTTTCAGCGGGCCAATTTCGCGATGCGCATTTGCTGGAACGGGTACGCGAGCGCGTGCGCCGCACCGGCTGCGACCCCCGCGCCATCATCGTGGAGGTCACCGAGACCGGCATGCTGCGCGACCCGGACGGCGTGGGCCAGACGCTGAGTTCACTGCGCGCCGATGGCTTCGGCGTGGCCATAGACGACTTCGGCACCGGCTTTTCCAGCCTCTCGCATCTGAAGCGCTTCCCCATCGATACCCTGAAAGTGGACCGCTCCTTCGTGGCCGATATCCTCATCGACAAAGGGGATGCCGCCATCGTTTCGGCCGTGCTGGCGATGGCGCGCGCCCTGGATATCCGCGTGGTGGCCGAAGGCGTAGAGCGCGAGGAGCAAAGACTGAGGCTGGCGGAAATGGGCTGCGACGCCTGGCAGGGCTTCCTGCTCAGCCCTGCCCTGCAGGCGGCTGATTTCGAAAAATTGCTGCGGGAACGCCGGGCAGGTTAAAAAAACAGCCTGTCGTGGTTATTTCTCGGCGTGATCGGCCGAGTCGGCAGAAAAGGCCGCCTTCAGGTAGTAAAACATCGACCAGAGCGTGAGTACGGCCGCCACCCAGATCAGCGTGCGGCCGGTCAGGCGGCAATTGATGAGGCCGAACAGCTTGCCGTCGTAAAGCAGGAACGGGATGGCGATCAGCTGGGCCACGGTTTTAATCTTGCCCAGCAGGGACACGGCCACGTTTTTGGATTGCCCGAGCTGCGCCATCCACTCGCGCAGCGCCGAGATGGTGATTTCACGGCCAATGATAATGAGGGCGACAAAGGCATCGGTGCGGCCGAGGTGCACCAGCACGATCAGCGCGGCGGTCACCATCAGTTTGTCGGCCACCGGATCGAGGAAGGCGCCGAAAGCCGAACTCTGGTTCCATTTGCGGGCCAGATACCCATCCAGCCAATCGGTGAGCGCGGCGGCGATGAAAATCGCTGTGGCGGCGATATTGGCCTGCTCGGTGGTGAGGCTATCGGTGAATTCCGGGAAATAGAGAACGGCAACGAACAGCGGAATCGCGGCGATGCGAAGCCAGGTCAAAACGATGGGAATATTGAGGGGAATCTTCAAGGCCATGCCGCTAGTGTAAATCGTTGTAGATCACTTCGGCGAGTTCTCTGCTGATTCCTTCCACGCGCATCAGGTCGTCCACGCTGGCGTTTTGCACGCCCTGCAGGCCGCCAAAGGTGGTGAGCAGCGCTTTGCGGCGCTTGGGCCCCACACCGGCGATGCCCTCCAGATGCGAGGTATTGCGCTTCTTGGCGCGGCGCGCACGGTGCCCGGTGATGGCAAAGCGATGCGCCTCGTCGCGGATTTGCTGGATCAAATGAAAACCAGGATGCATCTTGTCGAGATGCAATTCGCGACGGCTGATGCCGAAGATCAGTGTTTCCAGGCCAGGCTTGCGCTCCTCGCCTTTGGCGACCCCCAGCAATTGAATGTCCCCCAGCCCCAGCTCGCTCATGACTTCTTCGGCAACACCCAATTGCCCCTTGCCGCCGTCGATCAGGATCAGGTCGGGGCGTGAACGATTCGGCGTTATCTCATTGCTTTCTTTCGTTCCACTGTCTTTTCCGTTCTCGGCTTCACCGTTCCCAGCTTCGCCGGCACTTTCTTCGTTGCCCTCGGCCAGCTTCTGGTAACGCCGGGTCAGCGCCTGACGCATGGCGGCGTAATCGTCACCCGGCGTGATGCCCTCGATATTGAAGCGCCGGTATTCTGAGGACTGCATCTTGCCCTGATCGAACACCACGCAAGAAGCGACCGTGGCCTCGCCCATGGTGTGACTGATATCGAAACATTCGATGCGGTCGACCGTTTCCATTTCCAGGGCCTCGTTCATCGCCGTCAGCTTGCGGTCCTGGCTGGTGGCGTCGGCCAAATGCCGTTCCAATGAGAACTGCGCGTTTTTGGTGGCCATCTTGCGCCACACCCGCGCCTCGCCCTGCGGGTGGGCGACGATGCGCACCTGTCGCCCGGCGATCTCGGATAACGCGGCCTGCCACTCTTCCACGTCATAACCCTCGTCGACGATGATGCGCGGCGGCGGGGCCTGGGTGGTGTAGTGCTGATTCAGAAATGCGCCGATCACCGATTCCGCGTCGGCCCCCTGGGCATTGCTGGGAAAGAGGCTCTTGTCGCCTAGATGGCGGCCGCCACGCACCATCACCAGGTTCAGGCACCAGATGCCGGATTCCTGGTGCGCGACGACGATATCGGCGTCGCGGTCGCTGGCGGTTTCGACGAATTGCTTGGAAAGCACCTGCTGCAGGTTGCGGATCTGGTCACGGTAACCGGCGGCCTGCTCGAACTCGGTGGCGGCGGAAGCGGCTTCCATCTTGGCGGTCAGCTGCGCCAGCACCTCGCCTTCCTTGCCGTCCAGGAACAGACCCGCGTTATCGATATCGCGCGCGTAGTCCTCAGGGCTGATCAGGTTCACGCAGGGCGCCGAGCAGCGGCCGATCTGGTGCAGGAGGCAGGGGCGCGAACGGTGGGCGAATACCGAGTCGTCGCAGGTGCGCAGATGGAACACGCGCTGCAAATGGTTAATGCTCTCGCGCACCGCCCACGACGAGGGGAACGGACCGAAGTAGCGATGCGGCTTCACCTGCGCGCCGCGGTAAAAGCGGATCTGCGGATACTTGTGCGCGGTGATCATGATGTAGGGGTAACTCTTGTCGTCGCGGAACAGCACGTTGTAGCGCGGCGCCAGAGACTTGATGAGATTGTTTTCCAGCACCAGCGCCTCGGACTCGCTGCGGGTGACGGTGGTCTCGATATTGGCGATTTGCGAAACCATGCGCGCGGTGCGCGGGCTGGCGAGGTTACGCGAGAAATAGGAAGAGACGCGCTTTTTGAGATCGCGCGCCTTGCCCACGTAAATGACCTCGTCCGCCGCGTTTTTCATGCGGTACACCCCGGGCAGGCCGGGCAGCTGGGCAAGAATCGGTTTGGGGTCGAACATACCGCTGGCGGCGAGCAAAAATCCTGACAGAAACCTTATTTGGTGGCTATTTTGCCAAATGCGGCCAAATGGTCACGTATGGAATCGAATACGTCGTGAAACGTGGCCTCGGTCAGCCGGCGGGTGTTGGTATTGTAACGAGAGCAGTGGTAGCTATCGAACAACCAGCGTCCGTTGGGTAATTCGTGCGCCGCACCATGGGCGAACTTGGCGGTTGCGGCCTTGAAGCCGCTGGCGGTCAGCACGGCGGTATGGGCGATGCCGCCCAGCGCCAGAATCACCGTCCTTTTGGGCAACTCGGCGATCTCGGCCTGCAAAAAGCTATTGCAGGTGCGGATTTCTTCCGGCGTAGGCTTGTTTTGTGGCGGCAAGCATTTGACGGCGTTGCTGATGCGGCAGCGCTTCAGGCGCAGATTGTCGTCGGCGCTGTCCGACTGCGGCTTGGAGCCGTAGCCGTAGTGATGCAGGGTTTGGTACAACAGGATGCCGGCGTGATCGCCGGTAAAAGGCCGCCCGCTGGCGTTGGCGCCGTGCATGCCGGGCGCCAGGCCTACAATCAGAAGATCGGGATCGGCATCGCCGAAGGGCGGCACCGGTTTGCAAAAATAGGCCGGGTACTTGGCCTTGGTGTCGGCCAGAAATTCCGCGAGACGCGGGCAGCGTGTGCAGCCCGCGTCGTAGGCAGAAGACTTGCTGGTGGCCGGCAAGGGCGAAATCAAACGCGACGTTTGTATTCGCCGGTACGAGTGTCGATTTCGATCTTGTCGCCGGTTTCGCAGAACAGCGGAACCATGACCACGTGGTTGGTCGGCTTGATACGGGCCGGCTTCAACACCTTGCCCGAGGTATCGCCACGCACGGCGGGTTCAGTTTCGATTTCGCGCTCAACCGAGTTCGGCAGTTGCACGGAAATGGCGCGTCCTTCGTAGAACACCACTTCGGCGGGCATGGCGTCGTCCAGATAATTCAGGGCGTCACCCATGTTTTCGGCTTCCACCTCGAACTGGTTGTATTCGGCGTCCATGAATACATACATCGGGTCGGAGAAATAGGAATAAGTGGCTTCCTTCTTGTCGAGCATGATGATTTCGAACTTGTCGTCGGCCTTGTACACCGATTCGGTGCCGCTGCCAGACAGCAGGTTCTTGAGTTTCATCTTGACGACGGCGGAGTTGCGGCCGGACTTGTTGTACTCGGCCTTCAGAACCACCATGGGGTCCTTGCCGATCATGACGACGTTGCCGGCACGGAGATCTTGAGCGATTTTCATGGAAAAACTTTCATCAACGTTGGTTATTGCTTGGCTGCTAATCCTGGCTTGCCACCAAGCTTACTGGCAACATGCCGGCGACGTGCAGCAAAGCCTTAAATTTTAACCGTTTTTTGATAAAAAGTCACCAGGTTGAACGCTAAATCGGGCATTTCTCTGAGCTTTTGCGCCCATTTTTCGGCATGGCCTTGCAAGGCCGGCAGCTGTTCCCGAAAAGCCGCCCAGGCCGGGCCTATATTCGTGTAGTCCGCGCCCTCGCCCGCATTCCAGGCCCGCCAGAGTTCGCGCAGGGCTTCCGCTGCGCCGGCATCTAGGTTTTCGCAATAAAGGTCTAGAAAGGCGTTCAGCTTTTGCCAGTGCGCCCCGCCTTCTTGCGGATAGATATGCCAGACAAAGGGCCTAGCCGCCCATTGGGCGCGTACGAAGGAGTCCTCCCCGCGTACAAACAGCACATCGTGCCCGGCCAACCAATCGTCGAATTCCCGCTGCGGGCGAAACGGTTGAGTTTGCAGAGTCAGGCGCCCTGCCCCATCCCCGCAAGCACGGCGCGCTTGATCGGCGAGTGCCCCTTCCGGGATTGTCGCCTGTATCGGCGTTTCTTCCGTCTGCCACGCGGAAAGCAGGCCGGGCAAGGCGGGATGGGCGTAGCCAAACAGGAACACCCGCATGGGCTGTCCTGAAACCGGGATAGTCGTCATGGCCGGGGCCAGCCAGGCTTCGCGGATCAGCCCACCGGTACCCTGCGTGAAGCCGGGGAAGAAAAAATACTTGGTCAGCGGGTATTGCGGGTGGGGGGAAGGCAGCAGATGGTGTTCTGCCACCCACGGTTCGGCGCTAAGGTATTCGAGATTCAACCAGACCGGCGGGCGCTCTCGCTGCGCCATGGCGGCCAGGTACGGCGGCGGCAACTCGCAGGCGAAGGCTTCGACCACGCAGGCTGCAGGTTGCAAAGCGGCCGCCGACGGCCAGTTTATGATTTCCGCGTCCGATGTCGCCTCAGGCCCCAGTTTCAGCAGGCTGGCCCGGTCGTCGATGATGAGGCGAACCTTCGCGCCGAACTCCGTGGAAAGCTGGCGGGCCAAGCGCCAGCAAACCCCGGCGTCGCCGAAGTTATCGACGACGCGGCAAAAAATATCGCAGCTAAATGCGCCCCAGGCAGTCACGGTCAAGACGGTCACCGGGGGCGCAGCGTCAGATCAGCTGGTGCCTGGTCAGGCAGGCCAGTGCCTCGCGGTAACGCGCATGCTCGCGCGCGCTGGCGCCTTCGCCGCGGTAGCGCATTTTGGCAAAGCGCTGACCGAACTCGGCCGACGGGGTAATGCCCTGCGCGGTCAGCCCGGCCAGCAACTGGTCGGCCACCGCCCCGTTATTGCAAAGTGGCACGATGTCGCAGCCGGCGCGGAAGGCGGCCAGGGCGCGTTCGATGATGCCGCCTACGGCGGCCGCACCCTCCATGGTCAGGTCGTCCGAAAAAATAATTCCCTTGAAGCCCAGTTGGGCGCGCAACACTTCTTTCAACCACTTGGGCGAGAAACCGGCGGGCAGTGCATCGACCTGCTCGAAAATGATGTGCGCCGGCATGATCGAGTCCAGCTCGGCGGACAGCTTGGCGAAGGGAACCAGGTCATCCTTGGCGATGGCCTCGAAGCTGCGTTCATCGCGCGGGATTTCCAGGTGCGAATCGGCGCGCACATAGCCGTGGCCCGGGTAGTGTTTGCCGCACACCGCCATGCCGGCATCGTGCAGGCCGCCGATCAATGCGCCGGCCAGCGCGGTAACAATCGCAGGATCACGGTGAAATGCCCGGTGGCCGATGATGCCGCTTTCGCCCCAGTCCAGATCCAGTACCGGCGTGAAGCTGAAATCCAGCCCGTGAGCGCCTAACTCACAGCCGATGACCTGGCCGGCCGCGCGCGCCGCCGCCAAGCCGTCCGCCTGCGAGCGATCCCACAACTCTCCCAGCTTGCGCATGGGCGGAATGGTGGTGAAGCCCTCGTGAAAACGCTGCACCCTGCCCCCCTCGTGATCGACCGCGATCAGCAGTTCCGGGGTGCGCAACGCCTTGATGGTGGCGGTGAGTTGTTTAAGTTGCTCCGGTGTTTGATAGCTGCGCGAGAACAGGATTACCGAGCCCACCAGGGGGTGCATGAGGCGTCGAATGTCTTCGTCTGTCAGGGTGGTGCCGACCACGTCGACCATCACCGGGCCGAGCGGAAGCGATACTGGGGAAGCAGAGGTCATGGATTCCTTTCGATAATCACAAAGGCAAGCGCTGCGTCGGTTTCATCCGACAGCGAGATGTGGGCGGTCAGCAGTTTTTTGCCGGCCAGGGTTTGGGCGAACGCGGGCGCGGGTTCGATCAGCGGGCGACCCTGCGGGTCGTGTCCAATAGCGATGTCGTGCCAGCTGAATTCCTTGCCGATGCCGGTGCCGTAAGCCTTGGAGTAAGCCTCTTTGGCGGCAAAGCGCTTGGCAAGAAAACGCGCCGGCTGCGACGATGCTGCGTAGTCGGCGACCTCCGTTTCGGCCAGCACGCGCTGCACAAAGCGGTCGCCGAAGCGCGCCAGCGCGTCTTCGATGCGCGCAATATTGACGATGTCGGTGCCGATGCCGTGGATCACTGACGGCCCTGGGCGATGGCGGCCAGGTAGCGCCGCGTGGTTTCGGCGAGGCCGTATTCCAGCGCGTCGGCGATCAAGGCGTGGCCGATCGATACCTCAACTACCTGCGGGACCGCGCGCAAAAATGCCGGCAGGTTTTCGCAGTTGAGGTCGTGGCCGGCGTTGACCTGCATGCCGCAGGCTACGGCCGCCTGCGCTGCAGCGGCATAGCGCTGCAGTTCAGCGGCCTCACGCGCCGTGCCGAAGGCCTGCGCATAGGGTTCGGTGTACAACTCGATGCGGTCGGCGCCGGCTGCACGCGCCGCCGCCATCATTTCGGGCAGCGGGTCCATGAACAGGCTGACGCGTACGTTGAGGTTTTTCAGCTCGGTGATGATGGGCTTGAGGCGCTCGGCATCTTGCGGAAAGTTCCAACCGTGGTCGGAGGTAAACTGGCCGGACTCATCCGGCACCAGAGTGCATTGGTGCGGATGGGCGGAGCGCACGAAATCCAGCAGGCCGTGGAAGGGATTGCCTTCGATATTGAATTCGGCCTGCGGCCAGTCCTTCAATAGGCCGGCCAACACTTCCACATCGGGTGCTCGCACATGGCGGCCGTCGGGGCGTGGATGCACGGTAATGCCGGCCGCGCCCGCCTCCAGCACGATGCGCGCGGCGCGGGCCACATCGGGGATACCGAGATGACGGGTGTTGCGCAAAAGCGCGACCTTGTTGAGATTTACACTGAGATGGGTCATGGCATCAAATTGGTTAGCGCAATTCGCGCATGAGTTGGCGAGTGTGCAGGGGTTTGTCGCCCAGCAGCTGATTGATGACGCGGCGCATCAGCGCCTTGGCTTGCTGCTGGCTATTGGCGTCGCCCAGCTCCCCGCTGTTCATATCGAGCAGGGTTTTACCGAGGAAGCTGGGTTCCTCCCGCCAGCGGTGGTCGCCGTTCATGCGTTTCACCGCCACCGGCCCGCGCTCGATCAGGTAATAGTAGCGCTGTGCGGCGTCGATGGGCTCGTGTGTATCGGCCTCCTCCGTGAGGTGCAGGGCGTAGCCGATTTCCCGCAGAAACACGATCTCGAATTTGCGCAGCACCTGCGCAATATTGTGGCCTTCGCGTCCGGGTACGGCGGCGTAGCCGCCGTGCCTGCCGCTGAGCGCCGCCAGCGCGTCCTCGTAGGCGTCGTACAGGGCCTCCTGGGCGTCTTCGCGCGCGGTCAGGCGCATCAGCAGTTCATTGAGGTAAAACGCCGACAACAGGGCATCGCCGCTCATTTGCGGATAGATCAGCTCGTGCTCGACTTCCTTCATAGTCTTCATATCGGCGCGGCCGAACCAGGAAAAATGCAGACCCTGAAACGGATGCAGTGTGCCCTTCATGGCGCCGCGCGGGCGCTTGGCCCCGCGTGCAACGAAGGTCATGCGGCCATGGCTGCGCGTAAAGCCCTCCACGATCAGGCTGGTCTCGCGGTACGGGTACGAGTGCAATACGTAGCCCGGGCTGGATTCGCCGGTATTGGCCTTCACGTCAGCTTGCGTAGCCGAATTGACGCAACATTGCGTCGTCGTCGGCCCATCCCTTCTTGACCCGTACCCACAGCTCGAGATAGACCTTGCCGCCGAAGGTGATTTCCATGTCCTTGCGGGCGTCGGTACCGATGCGCTTCAGGCGCTCGCCCTTGGCGCCGATCAGGATGGCTTTCTGACTGGCTTTGTCGACGATGATGGCGGCGAGGATGCGTCGCAGCTTACCGTCCATCTCGAATTTTTCGATAACCACGTTGACGCTGTACGGCAGCTCATCGCCGAGCTGGCGGAACACTTTCTCGCGGATAAATTCGGCCGCCATGAAGCGCTCGGACTTATCGGTGACTTCGTCGGCATCGAATTGATGAGGCGCCTCCGGCAGCAAGCCTTTGACGGCGCGCTTCAATTCGCTCAGGGTATTTTTCAGTTTGATACTGGTGGGCACCGTGGCGGCAAAGGGATAGCGGCTTTGCAGGCCGTTGAGAAATTCCAGCAGTTGCGCGCGGTCCTTGCTGCGGTCGATCTTGTTGACGGCCAATACCACTTTCTTGCCGCTGCCGATGGCGGCCAGCACCGCCTCGTCGGCCGGCGTGAAATTCATGGCCTCCACCGCAAACACCACCACGTCGGCGTCGATAACGGCCTGACCGACCGCGCGGTTGAGCACGCGGTTGAGAGCGTTTTCGTGTTCACGCTGATAGCCGGGGGTGTCTAGAAACAGATATTGGGCCTCTCCCTCGGTGAGAATGCCCAGTATGCGGTGGCGGGTGGTCTGGGCCTTTTTCGAGGTAATAGTTACCTTTTGCCCGATCAAGTGATTGAGCAGGCTGGACTTGCCCACATTGGGCCGGCCGACGATGGCCACGGTTCCGCAGCGGGTTTCGGTGGTGCTGGTGCTCAAGATGCTTTCCCTTCAGTGGCCTGTAATTCCTGCAAGGCCACGGTGGCGGCGGCCTGCTCGGCGGTGCGCCGGGTCAGGCCCTGGCCTAACGTGATGACATTCATGGCGTCCACCTCGCAGCGGACTTCAAATTGTTGACGGTGCGGTTCGCCGGCAATGCGGATGACTTCGTACTTGGGCAGTGCCAGACGGCGCGCCTGCAGCCACTCCTGCAGGGCGGTTTTGCCATCTTTGCCGTACGAAGCATCGCGCGCATGGTCCAGCTTGGGCTCGAATAATTTGCGGATGACGCCGTTGGCGGCGGTGAACCCACCATCGAGAAACACCGCGCCCAACAGGGCTTCCACGGCGTCCGCCAGAATGGAGGGGCGCTCGCTGCCGCCGGTCTTGATTTCGCCGTCTCCCAGCCGTAGATGCGCGGCAACACCGATTTCACCGGCGATTTTGGCCAGCATGGGCTGATTGACCAGATTGGCGCGCAAGCGGCTCAGATCGCCTTCCGGCATATCGGGGAAACGTTCGTAAAGGGCATCGGCGACGGCGCAGTTCAGCACGCTATCGCCCAGGAACTCCAGCCTTTCGTTGTTGGGCGTGCCGAAACTGCGATGCGTGAGCGCCTGTTGCAGCAGGCCGCCATCGGCGAAGCTGTGACCGAGCTTGCGCTCCAACTCATGGGGCGCGGCCATGTCAGGGTCTATTCCTAGTTCTTGTCGGCAGTGCTCGCGGAAAAGTCGATGAGTAGCGTGTAGCCGGTAAACAGGGGGATCTTTTGCTGGTAGATCGCCGCGACTACCGTATCGTTGCCCTCTTTCGAGATTTCCAGATCGTCGGCCTTGATGACGTTGATATTGTCGATGGTGGCGCGGCGGTCGAAGCTTTTGCGGATTTCCAGCACGGTGCCCGATTTCACTTCCTCGCTGCTGGCCATGGCGCTGATGACTTTTTTCACCGAATAGTATTCGATGTAGGCCGGGATCAGCTTCAGGCCCAGCAGGGTAACGCAGCCGATGACCGCAAAAATGAGAACCAGGCCAATAAAGCCGATGCCCCGTTGCTGACTGCGCCTGCCGCTTGTCTTGATACTCATGGCTTACCCCGTGCTGGTTAGTGACTGACCTGCATGTCAGCCGACATGCCGAAATTTACTCTATGCTGGTGCCGATCCGCCTTAAGGCGCTGAAATTCATCCAGACCATTACCGCCCGCCCGACGATATTTTCCTCAGGAACGAAGCCCCAATAGCGGCTGTCGTCGCTGTTGTCGCGGCTGTCGCCCATCATGAAATAATTTCCGGGCGGCACCACACAGGTCAGGCCGTCTTTATTGTATTCGCAATTTTTCCGGTTGGGGAATTCGCGTACCGAGCCCAGGCGCAGGCTGGGTTCATTGGGATCGGTCATCATGCTGTGCGGCTTGTCGGTCAGCTTTTCGGCATAAGTTTCGAAAAGGCGCGGATCGCCCTGCTCGGTGAACGTCCCGGTTTTCTCCACTGACACCGGCACGCCGTTGACCGTCAGGTGTTTGTCGCGATAGCTAATCTTGTCGCCTGGCACGCCGATGACGCGCTTGATGAAATCCTTGCTCAGGTTCTCGGGCCAGCGGAACACCATGACGTCGCCGCGCTTGGGCAGGTTGACGTCCATCACTTTTTTATTGATTACCGGCAGGCGGACGCCGTAGGTGTACTTGTTGACCAGGATGAAGTCCCCAACCAGCAGGGTCGGCACCATGGAGCCCGAGGGGATTTTGAAAGGCTCGAACAGGAAGGAGCGCAGCAAAAACACGATCAGGATGACCGGAAAGAAGCTTTGCGCCATTTCGGCGAACACCGGCTGGCCGGTGGTGGCCGCGCGCTTTTTGCTGAGGATCATGCGGTCGATGGCCCAGACCACGCCAGTGAGCACCGTCGCCAGCAACAGCACGGCGGCGAAGCCCATCACCTCTTTCAGGGTCAGCATGCCCATGATGGCGATGAACAGCACCGGCCAGGCGATTTCCAGCCAGACATGCAGGGGGTGCACGTTCTGCGGGGTGGTATTTTCCGCGCTGATCACCGGCGCCTTGACGCCCATGGCGAGTCCGGCGAGGACGATGATGCCGCTGATGACGATGGCAAACCAGCCGAAGTATTCCCAATTCATATCGAACATTTCCTGAACCGATTGAGGTGTAGGCCAGATCGCATTGTCACCCCGGTGGCGGCGTAGGCTAGCCCCTGGTGCGACCAACGCCGGACTGGCTGCGATGAATGCGGCAAATGGGTCATTTCCCGTCCACCTGCAGAATGGCCAGGAACGCTTCCTGCGGGATTTCCACACTGCCCACCTGTTTCATGCGCTTTTTACCGGCCTTTTGCTTTTCCAGCAGCTTGCGTTTGCGCGAGATATCGCCGCCGTAACACTTGGCCAGCACGTTCTTGCGCAGGGCTTTGATGTTTTCGCGGGCGATGATATTGGCGCCGATGGCGGCCTGCACCGCCACGTCGAACATCTGCCTGGGGATCAGCTGGCGCATCTTGGCGGCCAGTTCGCGACCGCGGTACTGGCTATTGGCGCGGTGCACGATCAACGACAAGGCGTCTACCTTGTCGCCGTTGATGAGAATGTCCAGCTTCACCAGATCGGCGGCGCGGTATTCCTTGAAATCATAGTCCAGCGAGGCATAGCCGCGCGAGACCGATTTCAGCTTATCGAAGAAGTCCATGACGACTTCGTTCATGGGCATGTCGTATTTCAGGATCACCTGGCGGCCGTGGTACTGCATATCGATCTGCACGCCGCGCTTCTGGTTGCAAAGGATGATGACCGGGCCCACGTATTCCTGCGGCATCAGCATGGTGGCGGTGATGATGGGCTCGCGGATTTCCTCGATTTTCGACTGGTCCGGCAGGCGCGACGGGTTTTCGATCTCAATGACGGTGCCGTCCTGCATCAGGATCTGGTAGATCACCGTGGGCGCCGTGGTGATGAGATCCATGTCGTACTCGCGCTCCAGGCGCTCCTGCACGATGTCCATGTGCAAAAGGCCCAGGAAGCCGCAGCGGAAGCCAAAGCCCAGGGCTTGAGAGGTTTCCGGCTCGAAGCGCAGCGAGGAATCGTTCAGTTGCAGCTTGGTAAGGGCGTCGCGCAAGGCGTCGTACTGGTTGGACTCGACCGGATAGAGCCCGGCAAACACCTGCGGCTTGATTTCCTTGAAGCCCGGCAGCGGCTCGCTGGCGGCGCGGTCGACCAAGGTGACGGTATCGCCCACCTTGGCGTCCTTCAGTTCCTTGATGCCGGCGACGATGAAACCCACGCCGCCCGCCGAGAGTTCCTCACGGCCCATGGCCTTGGGGGTGAACACACCCACCTGCTCCACCAGATGCTGGGCGCCGGTGGCCATCAGCAGAATCTTGTCCTTGGCCTTGAGCGTGCCGTCGACCACGCGTACCAGCATTACCACGCCCACGTAGTTGTCGAACCAGGAGTCGATGATCAGCGCCTTCAGCGGCTGGCTGGCTGAGCCCTTGGGCGGCGACACACGGGCGATGACGGCCTCGATGACATCGTCTATGCCCACGCCGGTCTTGGCGCTGCAGCGCACGGCGTCGTGCGCCTCGATGCCGATAATGTCTTCGATTTCCTCGATGACGCGGTCGGGCTCGGCGCTGGGCAGGTCGATCTTGTTCAGTACCGGGTACACCTCCACACCCAGGTCGGTGGCGGTATAGCAATTGGCCACGGTCTGGGCTTCCACGCCCTGGGAAGCATCCACCACCAGCAGCGCGCCCTCGCAGGCCGACAGGGAGCGCGAGACTTCGTAGGAAAAATCCACGTGGCCGGGGGTGTCGATGAGGTTCAGCTGATAGGTTTCGCCGTTCTTGGCCTTGTACTCCAGGGCGGCGGTCTGCGCCTTGATGGTGATGCCGCGCTCGCGTTCCAGGTCCATGGAATCGAGTACCTGGGCTTCCATTTCGCGGGACGAGAGCCCGCCGCAGCGTTCGATGATGCGGTCAGCCAGGGTCGATTTGCCGTGGTCGATATGGGCGATGATGGAGAAATTGCGGATGTGATTCATGCGTCGGACGAAAATAAGGGCACCGAAAGTGCCCTTGTAGGTAAGCCTTTGATCAGCCCGACATTTTACTCGATTACCCCCAGATAAGCGAGCAGTTTCGCCTCGTCCAGAAAGTAGTGGCAAATCTCGTTTTCGCCTGCCAAAAGCACTGGAACCTTGTCGCCCCACTGCGCTTCCAGGGCGGGGTCGGCGTCTACGTCCCTTACCGCTATTTCAATTGAAAAGCGGCCCTGAAAAGGCTTCAGGGCCGCGATCATATCGTCGCAAAGGTGGCAGTAGCTGCGCGATAGTACGGTCAGGGTGCTCACAACGGGACCCGCAACCGGACTACTTTTCCACCCTCACCAGGATGTAACGGGTGGTTTTCTCGCGTTTTACCGACAGCGCCACCTGTTTCTTGGCTTCCAGCTTGGCAATCAGGTCGTTGAACTGCGCCACGCTCTTGACCTCGGTGGTCTTGACGGCAAGGATCACGTCGCCCGGCTTGATGCCTGCTTCCGCGGCGGTGCCTTCCACATCTTCCACCATGACGCCGTTGCTGACTTCCAGTTCCTTCTTGTCGTCGGCAGAAAGCTCGCTCACCACCAGGCCGATGCGATTGGGCGCGGCTTCCTTGGCGTTGTCCTTTTTCTCCTTCTTTTCGGCTTTCTTGGCCGGCTTGTCGGTATCGGGCGTTTCGCCGATGGCGATGGTGAACTCGCGCGTGGTGCCGTTGCGCCAGATCGAGAACACCGCCTTGCTGCCGGGGGCGATTGCGGCCACGGTGCGCACCACGTCGGAGTTGGAGTCCATCACCTTGCCGTTGATGCGCAGGATGATGTCCTGTTCCTTGATGCCGGCTTTTTCCGCCGGGCCGTCCTTGACCACTTCGCTGACGATGGCGCCCTTGTCATTGGGCAGGCCCAGCGATTCGGCCAGTTCCTTGCCCACCGCGCCGATCAGCACACCGATGCGGCCGCGATTGACGTGGCCTTTTTTCATCAGCTGGTTGGCGGTGTCCATGGCGATATTGATCGGGATCGAAAACGAGATGCCCAGATAGCCGCCGGTACCGCTATAGATCTGTGAATTCACGCCGATCACTTCGCCCCGCATATTGAACAAGGGGCCGCCGGAATTGCCGGGGTTGACGGCCGCATCGGTCTGGATGAAGGGGGTCAGCGCATCGCCGGTGTCGCGCGCCTTGGCGCTGACGATGCCGGCGGTCACAGTGTTTTCGAAGCCAAACGGGGAGCCGATGGCCAGCACCCATTCGCCGACTTTGACTTTCTCGGAGTCGCCGATATTGACCTTGGGCAGGCCGGTTGCCTCGATCTTGAGCACGGCGATATCGGTGGCATTGGGGCCGCCACGGGTGCCGCTGTCGGTGCCGACCACCTTGGCCTTGAACTCGCGTTTATCAGTCAGGGTAACGGTGACTTCGTCCGCATTGGCCACCACGTGGGCGTTGGTGATGATGTAGCCGTCGTTGGAGATGATGAAGCCCGAGCCCTGGCCCAGGTTACGCAGGGGCGCATCTTCGTCCTGCTGGCGCGGCGTGTTCTTGCGCGGAGTGTTTTTGCGCGGTGCCTGCGGCTGCTGATCGGGCGGCAGGAAGCGACGGAAGAATTCAAAGGGGTCGTTGCCGTCCTGCGGGTCCTGACCCGGCGGGAATTGGAACTGGAAGGGGCTGGCCTGCCTTTGACGGGTCTTGGTGCTGACGTTGACGACGGCGGCGCCGTTTTTCTCGACCAGTTCGGTAAAGTCCGGCAGCGCCTTGGGCTGCGCCTGGGCGGCTGCACCCAGCAAAAAGACGGCGGCGAACAATGCCGCGGTGAACCAGTTAAGGGTCTTGCCTTGTTTCATATCATCTCCATGGCTAGCAAAAAACACCGCACTACCGGCGGCTGAACAAAAATGGGACTTAAAAAATGGGAACTTTATCGCGCCGGACGGGTGATGCCGTCTGCGATGGTCTGCACGGTGGACAGGGGTACTTCTCCCAGCACGGTGACGTGGTAATCGGCGATCGAGCGTATCGCATAAGTGGCCGGCGCCTCATCGCTGCTGCCGAAGGCCGATATGCGCACCGCGCCCACGGCCGGTTCGGCGAAAATCGAAACATTGGAGAGTCCGTCGGAATACACCAGATGGGTTACCGGTTTCGGCCGCCCCGCCAGGGAGCGCACCATTTCCATGACTTTCCGGAAACCCGCCGGCAAGTTCCCGATTTTCCAGTGGCTGTCGACATTTTGTTGCGCGGCGGCCACCGGCTCTTCGCGGATCCAGCCGGCCTGCTGCTCGTAACGCGAGCGGGTCGCCTCGCGGCTGACCGGGTGGGTCAGGTCGAGTTGGGTGAACAGGAACTGTTCGGTCAGCACGCCGCGTTCGTTAAGCGTGCGCGCACCCAGCAGTAACCCTGTATCCAGTTCGGCGCAAAGCTGCTGCAAATAACGCATGGCGTCACGCGGCTCCAGGATCAGCCACTGGCAGTCAAAGCCGGCGATGCGTTCCACCGGGCCCAGTTTCAATTTATAGAGTTCGGCGATCGCCTTGGGGTCGCCGGTGACCAGCGAGGGGAAGAAGCGGCCGCCGGCGCGGCGTTCCACGCGCGCCAGCTTGGCGGCCGGCTGGTAGCAGATCAGTTCGTCGTTGCGCCGGACCATTTCCATCTTCGGTCCGTTGATGGATTCGATCTTTTCCATTTCCACACCCTGTTCGTAGCGGTGCGCGATATGTGAAATCGCCGTGCTCTCGGCGGTTTGGTGCAAAAAAATGCCCTGGTAAGGCAGGTCATGCGCGGACTTGATGACCTTCGCCAGCCATTCGCTGGCGTCGGGTGGTGCGGCCATGGCGTTGGCGGCGAGCGTGCAGCATGCGGCCATGCCCAGGCGTAAAGAAAACTTCACCGCCATACGCTTATTGACCTGCCGCCCGGCGCGGCGCATTGCGGCTGAACGAGGCCTCCTGCAGGCCGCCGGATTGGACGAATTGGCGATGGATGGCCAGGTAATCGTTAACCTGGGCCGGTGTGGCGTTGCCGGCCTGGGCGGTGGCAACGGTCTGCGGTGCAGCAGCGCCCTGGGCGATTTGCGCGGACGCAGAGGTATCCATGACGCCCTGCTGGCGCAAAACGATGATGCCGATGGCCGATACCGTCAGCGCCGAGGCCGCCATGGCCACCACGATACGAGTTGACTTGCCGACGACCGCCGTTGGGCGCCGGCTGACCGGCGCGAGGATGGTGGGTTCGGCAGCCAGCCGGGCGAAAATCGCCTCGGTGCTGGTGCGCCGCACGGGCGAGGCGCCGCGCATGACTTCGCCGATGACGTGGCAGGCGTGCCAGTCTTTGCGCGCAGTCTCGCTGTTGGCCAGGGTCTTGATTGCGGAGGCCGCTTCGTCGGCCGGCAGCTCGCCGTCGACCAGCGAGGACAACTTCTCGTTCATTTCACCATCTCCTGTCTTTGGTCGTGCCCAACTGCGGCCGCAACTGCTCGGCCACCGCATCGCGGGCACGGAAAATTCTCGATCGCACGGTGCCGATCGGGCAATCCATGATCGCGGCAATTTCTTCGTAACTGAGGCCATCGATTTCACGCAGCGTGATGGCGGTACGCAACTCCTCCGGCAGGGAGTCTATCGTTTTGTTGACGATCTCGCCGATTTGCTTGGACATTAATTCGGCTTCCGGGGTGGCGATATCCCTGAGCCCGGTGGCCTCCTCAAAGCCTTCCGCCTCTTCGGCGTCGAAAGCGGTAGAGGTCGGCGCCCGGCGGCCCTGGGTTACCAGGTAATTCTTGGCGGTATTGACTGCGATCCGGTACAGCCAGGTGTAAAAGGCACTATCGCCGCGGAAATTGGCCATGGCGCGATAGGCTTTGATGAAAGATTCCTGGGTCACGTCCTCGACTTCGCCCGAGTCGCGCAGGATGCGGCCCAGCAGACGTTCCACCTTGTGCTGGTATTTCAGCACGAGGAGCTCGAACGCCTTTTTATCGCCGGCCTGTACGCGCTGGACCAGTTGCTGATCGATTTCCCGATCGCTCATCAAAACCTTTCCCTGTGCCTCCGGCTGCACGGCTGCTATAGCCGGCTGCGCCTGGCGCGGCGCAACCTGCGACCGTTTGGCCGGGATTGCGTCGGGTATTATAAACGTCAAGTCTGTCATGGCTGCCTCACCCGGAAATGTGTTCGAATTTGTATGCCGCAGGAATACCTGCCATTTGGCTTAATAATGTGACCCCCCGGCCGGGGATAAGTTCCCATCCCGAACGGGTGCCGCACCCCCTCTGAGAACTGCCCTGCCGCGTTCCGCCCTCCTCCACACCTCAAATAATTGATTCATGTCAAACGCGCTCTATAGCACCGACCAGATTCGCGAGATCGAACGCGAGTACGCCCGCACCCACAAAACCCGATCGCTGATGCAAATGGCCGGCGCCAGCATCGCCAAGGCTGCGCTCACGATCCTGAAAAAGCGCACCGCCCGGCAGGTCCTCGTGCTGGCCGGCCCCGGCAATAACGGCGGCGACGCCTGGGTGGCGGCCGAGGCCCTGCGGGCCGGCAAATGCCGGGTCGTGGTCCTGTCCTTGGCCGGTAGCGAGCAAAGCGAGCCCGCCGCCAAACGCGCGCAGCAAAGTTATCTCAAGGCGGGTGGTGAGCAGGTCTCCAGTTGGGCCAAGGCGCGCCCGGTGGCGGCTGAATGCGACCTGATTATCGACGGCCTGTTCGGCACCGGCCTGTCGCGCGCGCCTTCCGGCGCGCACGCCGACGTAATCCGCGGCGTCAATGCGGTAGGCGCCCAGCGCCCGGAATGCGCGGTGCTGGCCATCGACGTGCCCAGCGGGATCGATGCCGACACCGGCGCCGCCTTCGACCCCTGCATCCTCGCCACCCACACCCATACCCTGGTTGCCGATAAACCCGGCCTGCACACCGGTGAGGGCCTCGCCTGCAGCGGCGTACTGAGCCTGGACGATCTGGGAGTTGCCATGCCGGAAAGCGGCAACCGCGTGCTAGCCGGCCACGACCTCGCCGCACGGTTGCCTGACCGGCCCGTCAACGCCCACAAAGGCAGTTTCGGCCGCGTGGGCATCATCGGCGGCGCCGAGGGCATGGTGGGTGCGGCCATTCTGGCCGCCCGTGCCGCCCTGCATATGGGGCCGGGCAAGGTCTCGCTGGGTTTGCTTGCGACCGAAAAAGTGCCCTTCGACCCCCTGCACCCGGAAATCATGATGCAGGACGCCAAGCTTCTGGCCCGCGACGAGGGCGTGGACGCCTACGCCATCGGCATGGGCATGGGTGACGGCGGCATCGCTTCCACCGTCCTGCACGCAGTACTGAGCAGCGCCAAGCCGGCGGTGATCGACGCCGATGCGCTGACGCTGCTCATTTCCAACCCTACCGTCACCGCGGTCTTTCAAACCAGGGTAGCCGAAGCCGCCCTACCCCTGGTGCTGACACCCCACCCCGGCGAGGCGGCCCGACTGCTGCAATGCGAAGTGGCCGAGGTGCAGCGCGACCGTATCGCCGCTGCCCGCAAGCTCGCCGCCCAATGGCGGGCGGTGGTGGTGCTGAAAGGAGCGGGCACCGTAATCGCTCATCCGGACGGTCATTTTGATATCAACACCAGCGGCAACCCAGGCATGGCCTCCGGCGGCATGGGCGATGCCCTGGCCGGGATGATTGCCTCCTTTCTGGCCCAGGGTATGGACTTGGGCGAGGCGGCACGATTGGCGGTTTATGTGCACGGCGCGGCAGCCGACGCCGCCGTGGATCACGGCATGGCACCGCGCGGTCTCACCGCCTCGGAAGTGATTTTTGAAGCGCGCGCCTTACTGAACTCGGGCCTGGAGCATCACGAACACTGAGCGAACGGCCGCTGTTCTAGGCGGCCAGCGACCGGTACATCCAGATGCCGCAGGCCGTCAGCAGCAGTGAGGCCAGCAAATGGGTGACAGCCACCGTGAGCGCCCAGGCCAGTTCGCCGCGCTGGACCAGCGTCACCACCTCGGCGGAGAAGGAGGAGAAGGTGGTCAGGCCGCCCAGAAAGCCGGTGATGACCAATAACCGCCACTCCGGAGAGAGATCGGCATTGGCCGAAAAATAGGCAACCGCCAAGCCGACCAGGAAGCCGCCGATGGCGTTTGCGGCGAACGTGCCCCAGTAAAAATAGGCGTGACGCGGATTCAACCACATCGACAAACCCCAGCGCGACCAGCCGCCCGCCAGCGAGCCTATTCCCACCGCGAGAAAGCCCAGCCAGAGTCGATCCATGGTGTTGTTCTCCGCGCACGAAAGGAAAGGTGCTACCCCGCCTATAATAACGGCTAAAGAACCTCAGCAAAAAGATGCCATGAGTCAAAGAGAAGCTATGGAGTACGACGTCGTCATTGTCGGCGCCGGCCCTGCGGGTCTGGCGGCTGCGATACGGCTGAAGCAGTTGGCGGCTGCAGCGAACCGCGAAGTATCGGTCTGCGTGGTGGAAAAAGGCTCGGAAGTCGGCGCCCATATCCTGTCCGGCGCGGTGATGGACCCTATCGCCCTGAACGAACTGCTGCCCGACTGGAAGGAAATGGGCGCGCCACTGCGCCAGGCGGTCAGCGAAGACCGCTTCCTGTTCCTTTCCGAGACCGGTTCCAGCCAGGTGCCCGGCTGGATGCTGCCGGCCTGTTTCCAGAATCACGGCTATTACATCGTTAGCTTGGGCAACGTCTGCCGCTGGCTGGGTACGGTGGCCGAGGGCCTGGGCGTGGAAATTTATCCCGGCTTTGCCGCAGCCGAGGTGCTATTCAACGAAGCCGGCAACGTCATGGGCGTTGCCACCGGCGATATGGGCATCGGCAAAAACGGCGAGCACACCAGCCGCTACCAGCCCGGCATGGAACTGCACGCCAAGTACACCCTGTTTGCCGAAGGTTGCCGCGGCAACCTGGGCAGGATGCTGCAGGACAAATTTGCCCTGCGCGACGGCCGCGACCCGCAGGTTTACGGCATCGGCCTCAAGGAATTGTGGGAAGTGAAACCGGAAAAGCACGTGCCAGGCCTGGTGATGCATACAGCCGGCTGGCCTCTGCAAAGCGACACCTACGGTGGTTCCTTCCTGTACCACGGCGAGGATAACCAGATCGCCGTCGGCTTCGTGGTGGGCCTGGGCTATACCAATCCCTATCTCTCGCCCTTTGAGGAATTTCAGCGCTACAAGACGCACCCGTCCATCCGCCATTTTTTCGAGGGCGGCAAGCGTATCGCCTACGGTGCGCGTGCCATCAATGCGGGCGGCCTGCAATCCCTGCCCAAGCTGGTGTTTCCCGGTGGCGCGCTGCTGGGTGACGATGCCGGCTTCCTCAACGCCTCACGCATCAAGGGCAGCCACGCTGCCATCAAGAGCGGCGCGCTGGCGGCGGAAGCGGCCTTCGACGCCCTGGTGGCCGAGCGGTCTCACGACGAACTCTCCGCTTACCCGGCGGCCTTCCAGAAAAGCTGGCTGCACGAGGAATTGCACCGTGCGCGCAACTTCAAGCCGGCCATGTCCATGGGGCTTTATACCGGCACCCTGATGGTGGGTGTGGATCAGGTGCTGTTTCGCGGCAAGGCGCCCTGGACCCTGCACCACGATCACGCCGACAACGAAACCCTGCTACCCAAGGATCAGGCCGCCCCCATCGCCTATCCCAAGCCCGATGGTGTGCTCACCTTCGACCGCCTGTCCTCGGTGTTCATCTCCAACACTAACCACGAGGAAGACCAGCCGGCGCATCTCACGCTGAAGAATGCCGACGTGCCGGTCAGCACCAACCTCGCAAAGTACGACGGTCCCGAGCAGCGTTACTGCCCCGCCGGCGTGTACGAATTTGTGGAGTCGCCGGCAGGAGACAGGAAGCTCCAAATCAACGCGCAGAATTGCGTTCACTGTAAAACCTGCGATATAAAGGATCCTACACAGAACATTGTGTGGGTGGTTCCCGAGGGTGGTGGAGGTCCCAACTACCCCAATATGTAGTCCGCATCAGCACAGGGGTGCTGCCGGCCCCAAGGAGTGCACCATGAAGACAGTTCAACAGCTTCTCATGGATCAACCGCTGGCCCTGTGGTCCATAGGCCCCGACGCCAGCGTGTACGATGCCCTCAAACAATTATCGGATGCCGGCATCGGCGCCCTGCTGGTGATGGAAGGGCCGAAGCTGGTGGGCATACTTTCCGAGCGCGACTACGCCCGCAAGGTGGTGCTGGCCGGGAAATCGTCCAAGGACACCGCGGTTCGCGACATCATGACCGCCAATGTGCTGTGCGTGAAACCGGAAACCACCAACGAGGAATGCATGGCGCTGATGAGCCAGAAAAACATACGCCATCTACCGGTAATGAGTGCTGACCGGCAGGTGATCGGCATGCTGTCGATGCGCGATCTGGTGACAGACATCCTCAATGAGCGGGAATTCACCATCAAGCAGTTGGAAAACTATATTTATAACTAATGCCGACCAAACAGCGCTGCCCCTGGAGTGAAGGTTCCGATCAATACCGCAGCTACCACGACGATGAGTGGGGTGTGCCGCTGCACGATGAGCGCCTGCTGTTTGAATTCCTGATCCTGGAAGGCGCGCAGGCGGGGCTCTCCTGGTCCACCATCCTCGCGAAGCGGGAAAACTACCGTAAAGCCTTCGATAATTTTGAAGTCGCCAAAGTGGCGCGCTACACCCCTGCCAAGGTGGAAAAACTGATGCAGGATGCCGGCATCGTCCGTAATCGGCTGAAAATCAACGCCGCCATCAAAAACGCCAAGGCGTTTATGGCCGTGCAAAAAGAATTCGGCAGCTTCGACCGCTATATCTGGGGTTTTGTAGACGGCAAGCCCATCCTTAATCGTTTCAAAAAGGGCCAGGTGCCGGCCAGTACCGAAATTTCCGACGCCATGAGCAAGGACTTGAAAAAGCGCGGTTTCACCTTCGTCGGTTCCACCATCTGCTACGCCTTCATGCAGGCCACCGGCATGGTGAACGACCATCTGGTGGACTGTTATCGCCACAAAGAGCTTCGTTGAACAAGCGCGTTGATGTAATCGTCATCGGCGCGGGTGCGGCCGGCATGATGTGCGCCGCCCAGGCCGGACAGCGCGGACTCAGCGTGCTGCTGATCGACCACTACCCCAAGCTGGGTGAGAAGATCCGTATTTCCGGCGGCGGCCGCTGCAATTTCACCAATATCCACTGCAAGCCGGAAAATTTCCTTTCGCAGAACCCGCATTACTGCCGCTCCGCCCTCGCCCGCTACACGCCGCGTGATTTCATCAATCTGGTCGAATCGCACGGTATCGCCTATCACGAGAAAACGTTGGGCCAGTTGTTTTGTGACGATAGCGCCACGCAGATCATCGCCATGCTGCAGGAGGAATGCACGCGCGGCAAAGTCGAGTGGCGGCGCCCTTGTGCCGTGCAATCGGTGTCGCACACCGATGGCTGGTTTACTGTCGCCACCGATATGGGTGCCGTCGATGCGCGCGCTCTGGTGGTAGCCTCCGGCGGACTGACGGTGCCCAAGATCGGCGCCACACCCTTCGGTTATCGTCTTGCCGAACAATTCGGTCTGCGCGTGGTGGCGCCCAAGGCCGCGCTGGTGCCGCTGAGCTTCGATCCGGACACGCTCGCGCGCTTCGGCGATTTGTCCGGCATTTCACTGGACGCGGAAACGCGCTGTCATCAAGGGAAGTTTCGCGAAGCCCTGCTGCTTACCCACCGCGGCCTGTCCGGCCCGGCCATTTTGCAAATTTCCAGCTACTGGCAGAGCGGGTCGGCCAAGGAATCAATCCACATCGACCTGTTGCCCGATGCAGCTGTGCGGGCGCAACTCAGCGGGCAGCGCGAATCGCGGGCGCAGTTTTTCAACCTCTTGGGCGAAATCCTGCCGAAACGGTTTGCGCAAGCCTGGTGTGAGGCGCAGGGGCTGGTCACGACGGCACAGCAGATGAACGATAAAACCTGGAGCGAAGCCATGGCTGGCCTGCGTGACTGGCAGGTGCGGCCCTCCGGGACCTTGGGTTACAACAAGGCCGAGGTGACGCTGGGGGGCGTGGACACGCGCGATCTTTCCTCGCGCACCATGGGGGCCAGCAAGCTGCCCGGCCTGTATTTCATTGGCGAGGTGGTCGATGTGACGGGTCATCTGGGCGGCTTCAATTTTCAGTGGGCCTGGTCCTCGGCGGTTGCCGCAGCCGAGGCCGTAGCCGAGGCGCGGGCATAGCATGCGCTGGGTGTTGGACACCAATGTGGTGATCGACTGGCTGGTGTTCGATCATCCCTTCATGGACCCCTTGCGGAATAGCGTGCGCGAACGGAGCCTTACCGTTATCACCCATGCGCCGGCAGTCGATGAACTGCAGAGGGTGCTGGCGTACAAGCAATTGAAAATCGATGCAGCGCGCCAGCAACGAATTTTCAGCGAATACCAGCAAGCCACACTGCTCTGTTCGCTGCCTATGGGCGCATCGCTGAAAAACCTGATGATGCCGGGTGGATTTCCGCGCTGTAGAGACCGCGACGATGAGCATTTTCTGGCGCTCGCCTACCACCAGCGCGCCGATGCGCTGGTGTCGCGCGATCACGCCGTGCTGGGTTTACGCTCGCGCGCGGCCAAATTCGGCGTAAACATACTCAATGTGCAGCAGGCCATCGCCTGTCTGCTGCCCGCCACGGTGGTTGACTCAGTCGGCTGAAACCGCTGAAACCAGGCGTTGCGTATCGCGCGAAAGCGCTTGCGCGGCGAGGATGGCGAACACCAGCGAGAACGCGAAGCCCACAAATACCCATTGCGGCAAATGCCGGTCCAATAGCATGCCGAACGCCAGCGGCGCCAATGCCAGGCCCACATCCAGGCCCGAATAGACCATGCCGTACACCCGGCCAAAGGCAGCCTCGCCCAGGCGCGCCTTGGTTGCCTGGCGTACCAGTAAATCGCGCGAAGGGCCGGCCATGCCCAGCACAAAACCTGTCAGCGCCATGATCGGGACGACCAAAGCCGCCGGTACCATTTGCGAGGCCAGTGCCAAAGCCAGTACCGCGCCTCCCGCCAGCGCCGCAGCGACGGTGGATTCGTACGAGCGCCCCGGCTTGGCGAGAAAACCGCCGACCAGCAGGCCCATGGAACCGCCCACCAGGTAAATGGACAGGGCCGATGCGGCGGTCAGCAAGGACAGACCATACAAATCGTGCAAGAGCGAAGGCGCGAAATTCTGCACGGCGCCAAAGCCGAAGGTCACAAAAAAGAAAAACGAGAAGGCATACCAGACCATGCGCGTTTGCAGGAACGTCCAGGCGGAGGCTCTGGGGCCGGCTTGCTGGCTCTGTGAATGCAGCGAATATTGCAGCAGGTCGCGTTTCCAGATCAGCAGCGAGAGCGCCAGCGCACCGAACAGCGCCGCGCCCAGACCGGCGGCCCGCCAGCTATAAGCCGTAGCCAAGGTGGTCATGAATAGAGGCGCCACGGCCCAACCGATATTGCCGCAAATCCCGTGCGTGGAAAAAGCGTGGCCCAGGCGGCCGCCCGATACCCGATGATTCAGCAGGGCAAAGTCAGCCGGATGGAAAATACAATTTCCCATGCCAGCCAGCAAAGCTGCGAACAGGAGACCGTTGAAACTGGTGGAAAGCGCGACCGCGATGCCGGATAGCGTCAGCAGGGTCACGCCGGCGCACAGCACCTTGTGGGCGCCGTAGCGATCCACCCAGATTCCTGCCAGCGCCTGGCCGATACCCGAGATCGTATAAAACACGGTGGCGAGCATACCGACGGCCGCATAACCCAGGCCGAATTCGGGCATGAACCACAGGAACAGGGAGGGCAGCATCAGGTGAAAAAAATGCGAGGTGCCGTGCGCGAAACCCACCAGGGAAATAACGGTGGCGTCCTGCTTTAGCGTCGGGGCGGCGGGGGCGAGAATGTCGGACATGACGGATACAGACTGGCCGGCAAAAACACTATTGTACCGTCGTCGTGTTCGCCACCCTATTGGCCCTACCCGCTATCGGACAATATCCGGGCGATAGTCAGGCGACGGCGCGTAACGTCGCCAGCGGCGGCGAGGCCACTGCCCGGCGCGTGCCCAGCAATCCCGCGATGGCCACGCCCAGGCCGCCACCGGCGATACCCAGCAGCGGCAGGGTCCAGTCTATGGTGTAGGGTATGGACAGGACCTTGTCGGCCAGCACACTGGCAAGTGCAATGGCGCCAGCGCTGGCGATGAGGCCCGCCAATACGCCTATGGCCAGGAATTCGGCCAGTTGCACCACCATCATCTGCTTCCGGGTTGCACCCAGGGTGCGCATGATGGCAGCGTCATACACGCGCTCGTCCTGAGTGGAGGCGATGGCCGCGTACAACACCACCAGGCCGGCCGCCAGCGCGAACAGGAACACGAACGACACCGCCCGCGCCACCTGGTCCGTGATGGTCCGCACCTGTTGCATGATGGCGCTCATATCGATCACCGACAGATTCGGAAACTGCTTCACCAGACCATTGATGACGGCTTCCTTGCCAGGGTCGACGTGAAAGCTGGTGATGTAGCTGGCGGGATAGCCATCCAACACGCCGGGGTTGGCCAGCACGTAGAAATTGGGCAGGAAGGAATCCCACTCCACCTTGCGCAGGCTGGTGATGGTGGCGGTAAATTTCGATCCGGCAATATCGAAGGTCAGCGTATCGCCGACCTTGAAGCCCAGGGTCTTGGCGATGCCCTCCTCCACCGAAAACTGCTTGTCGGTGGCGTTTGCGCTCCAGAACTTGCCGGCCACGATGCGGTTGTCGCGCTGCATTTTGGCTGACCAGGAAAGGTTGAATTCGCGCTCGGCCAGACGCTTGGCGCGCTCGTCTTTGCCTTCGGCAGGCGGGGTGTATTTGGCGCCGTTTACTTCCACCAGGCGGCCTCTCACCATGGGGTAGAGGTCAGGCGTGGTGAAGTTGCGTTCGGCGAAATAAGCGCGCACGGCGTCCAGCTGCCCGCTCTGGATATTGATGACGAAGCGGTTGGGCATATCGGCCTTGAGGCTGCCCTGCCATTGGCCGATCAGGTCAGAACGGACCACGGTCAGCAGCAGGATGGCCATGATGCCCAGGCCCAGTGAAATCACCTGCACCAGGCTTCCCCCCGCATGACGCTTCATATTGGCGATGCCGTAGCGCCAGGAGCCGCTGGTGGCGCCGCGCAGACGGGCGGCGAAGCGGATCAGCAGCCACCCGCAGCCGGCGGCGACACCCAGGGCGACGACAAAGCCGCCCAGGGCGAAGGCGCCCAGCTTCAGGTCCCCCGCCCGCCAAATGATGAGGCCGGCCAGGGTGGCAAAGCCCAGCAAATAGGCCAGCGCAGACTGCGCCTCGAAGGGATCCAGATCTCGGCGCAACACGCGAAGCGTGGGCACCTTGCGCAGGGCCAGCAGAGGCGGCAGGGTGAAGCCCGTCACTAGCACCATACCGATCAGCAAACCTTGTACGGCCGGAATGATGGTGGGTGCGGGCAGGGAAACGGTGAGGAATTTACCCAGCATCGAAGCTAATACCTGTTGCGCGGCCAGGCCGGCGACGATGCCTAGCAGACTGCCCGCCAGACCCAACACGATAAATTGCCAGAAATGCAGGGCGAAAATTTCCGACTGGCTGGCACCCAGGCAGCGCATCATCGCCGCGCCATCCAACTGCCGCTGCGAAAAGCGCCGCGCTGCCAGAGCCACAGCCACCGACGCCAGAATCACGGATAACAGGGCTGCCAGACCCAGGAAGCGCTGTGAACGGTCCAGTGCTACTCTCACCTCGGCACGCGAATCACGCACCGTTTCCAGACGTTCGCCGCGCGCCAGGTTGTCTTTGAAGCCGGCTGCGAATTCCTTTACCGCCGTCGGCTCACCCGCCACCAGCAGGCGGTAAAGCACGCGGCTGCCAACCTGCACCAAGCGGGTAGCCTCCAGGTCCTTCATGTTCAGCATCACCCGGGGAGCAATGCCGAAATAGTCCAGTACGCTGTCGGGCTCCTTGGTCAGGACAGCGGCAATTTTCAATTTGGTAGCCCCCAGCTTCAACTCATCGCCCACCGACATATTGAGCCGTGTCAGCAATACCGAAGGCACCCAGACCGTGCCTGGCGCCGGCACCACTCCGGCCATCCGGTCCGGTCCACCCGGCTGGTCGGCGATGCGGATTTGGCCGCGCAAGGGAAAACCGTCGGTGACGGCCTTGATCTCGGCGAGATTGACACCCTGCCCGCGTGCATCGTCACCCGACACCATGCTGGGGAAGGTGGCGCTTTCCGCGGTCTGCAAAGCCAGCCGGGCGGCGGCTTCGCGGAAGCGCGGGGCGATCGGTTTGTCGGCCATAACCATGGCATCGGCCGCGATCAGCTCGCCTGCCTGCCGATCCAATGCAGCCTGCACCCGGTCTGCGAAAAAGCCCACCGTGCTCACGCTCATCACAGCGATAAACAGCGCCGCCAGCAGCACGCCGACCTCGCCAGCCTGGCTGCTTCGGCGCAACATGCGCAGCGCGAGTGTCAGTGCGCGCATGGCGGGCTTACTCCGCAACGCCGGCGATGCGGGCCGCAGCCACCGGCTCAGTCGCGGATTCGGGTTGAATCACGCCCGCGTCTATTACCAGGCGGCGCCCGCAGCGTCCGGCGAGGGCGGTGTCGTGGGTCACCAGCACCAGTGTGGCGCCCTGCTCGCGGTTAAGCTCGAACAGCAGCTCGATCATGCTGCGCCCGGTATTGGCATCCAGGTTGCCGGTGGGCTCGTCGGCGAACAGCACCTTGGGCTCCGTCACGAAGGCGCGGGCGATGGCCACCCGCTGCTGCTCGCCGCCTGATAATTGTTTTGGATAATGCTTGTGCCGCGCCCCCAAGCCCACGCGGTCGAGGATGGCGGTGGCGCGTGCGCGCGCATCGGCAGCACCCGCCAGTTCCAGCGGCAGCATCACGTTTTCCAGAGCGGTCAGGGACGGCAGCAACTGGAAGGACTGGAACACAAAACCCACCATGCGACCGCGCAAGCGGGCCCGGCCATCTTCGTCCAGTGCGTACAAATCTTCGCCGCCCAAATAAACTTTGCCCTCGGTGGGCGTGTCCAAGCCCGCCAGCAGCCCCAGCAAGGTCGATTTGCCGGAGCCGGACGCGCCTACGATGGCGACGGCTTCGCCCGGCGTCACGGTAAAATCGGCGTGATGGACAATCACCAGCTGGCCGTCGGCAGTGGCGACTTTTTTGCTGAGTTGTTCGGCGCGAAGGATGGCGGGCGGTGTGGCTAGAGTGGCAATCTGGGGCATGATTCGGGCGTGGTTTCAAAAAAGAGGCAGCATTGAAGTAGATGCCAGTGTGCCTGAGGAAGTTCGCGCAAAAGTATTTCCATACGACCAAATACCAATATTGTGGCTTAGAAGGCGGTTACAAGTGAACGTGGGTTCCAATTACACAATGGGCGGCATCCTGCGCGGGCTCTCGCTGTCGGCGCTGATCGCCCTTTTCTTTTGTGCCCCGGCGATGTCGGCGCCGGCCGCCGCCCCCTCCGCTTCTCCCACCCCTTCCAAGGAACGCATCATGGTCTTCGGCGACAGCCTGTCGGCTGCGCACAATATCGACCCGAAAAGCGGCTGGGTGAACCTGATGGCCGAAAAACTGGCGCCCAGCGGTGTGAGCGTGGTCAACGCCAGCATCAGCGGCGAAACCAGCGCCGGCGGGCTGGCCCGCATCAAGGCCGATCTCACCAGCAACAAGCCCAGCATCGTGCTGATCGAACTGGGCGCCAACGACGCCCTGCGCGGCCTCCCGGTGGCGGATATGAAGACCAATCTGCAAGCCATCGTCGCCGCCTGCCGGGCTGCCGGCGCGCGCGTAATCCTGATTGGGGTGCAAATCCCACCGAATTACGGCCTGGACTACGCCGCCAATTTCCGCGAGCTCTATCCGGAGCTGGCCGGGAAGCTCAAGACCGGGCTGGTGCCGTTTTTGCTGGAGGGGATCGCCGACAAAATGGAGAATTTCCAGGCCGACCGTCTGCACCCCATCGCCGCTGCGCAGCCGCGCATACTCGACAACGTGCTGCCGGTGGTGCGTAAGATGCTGGCTGCCGGCCATGGCCGCTGACACAATAATAAGCGCCGCGCCGGCTGAGGCCTCCGCCCGCCCGCTTCACTCCCTGCGGCCGGACCTGCAGGGCCTGCCCCTGTCGGCCGCCGATCTCACGCGGTTCGATTGCATTATCGATGTACGCAGTCCCTCGGAATACGCCCTGGATCACGTGCCCGGCGCCATCAGCTGCCCGGTGCTAAGCGATGAGGACCGGGCGCGGGTGGGCACGATTTACAAGCAGGAATCGGCCTTCGCCGCCAAAAAAATCGGCGCCGCCCTGGTGGCGCGCAATATTGGGCGGCACCTCGATGAATCCTTTGCCGATCACCCCAAGGGCTGGCAGCCGCTGATTTACTGCTGGCGCGGCGGTGCGCGCTCCGGCGCCATGACCCACATCCTGCGCAGCATAGGCTGGAATGCCCGCCAGTTGGTAGGCGGCTACAAGGCCTGGCGCGGCCAGGTGATTGCGGATCTGGCGGTTCTGCCGGCCGGTTTTCGTTACGTCGTCGTTTGTGGCCGTACCGGTTCCGGCAAAAGCCGCCTGCTGGAGGCCCTCGCCCTGGAAGGGGCCCAGGTGCTTGACCTGGAGCAACTGGCGGCCCACAAGGGCTCGATTTTGGGCGATCTGCCGGGCGAACCACAGCCTTCGCAAAAAAGCTTTGAATCCAGCATCTGGTCGGCCCTGTCGCGCTTTGACCCTGAGCGGCCGGTGTATGTAGAGGCCGAAAGCAAGAAAGTGGGCGATCTGCGGGTGCCGCAGTCCCTGATCGAGGCCATGTGGCAGGGCGAATGCATAGAAGTGCGCACGCCCGAGGCCGGCCGCGTGGAAGTGCTGCGCGAGGAGTACGCGCACTTCATGCAGGCCCCGCAAAAGCTGCTGGAAAAGCTGCAATGCCTGTCACCCTTGCACGGTGCCAAGCGCATCGAGGAGTGGAAAGCGCTGGTTTTACGGGGAGAATGGGACAAATTCGTAGCGGATATGCTGGAAAACCACTACGACCCGGCTTATGAGCGCTCCATGTTCTCGAACTATCGCAACGCCCGCGATGCTGAACCCCTGCCGGTCAGCGATATTTCCGTTACCGGATTTCGTGTGCTCGCCCGCCGCCTGACTGCGGACTGAGTGCGAACCGGGCGACCCGCCAACGCGTCGGCAGTGGCTGGCGGCACGATTGCCGCGACACAAAAATTTTCACGGGCTGTACAGGCCATGGGGTAAACTCGGATGCTAACTTGGCCCCGTTTCGCGTCCAGTCTGGTTTGTTTTGTATCCGCAAGCTTGCCAATAACAATAAACTCCCGATCGCCACGCCATGTCGTCCCGTCCCAATAAAATCGGCAAATACAACATCGTGTCCGAACTGGGGCGCGGTGCGACCGCCGTGGTCTATCTCGGGGAAGACGACTTCAACAACCGCAAGGTCGCCATCAAGGTCCAGGTCAAGGACGATAACGCCAGCCCCGAAGAAGCCCGCCGCTTCGAAAAACTGTTCCTGAACGAAGCCGCCCTGGTAGGCAAGATGTCCCACCCCAATATCGTCGGCGTGTACGACGCTGTGGTGGAAGGCGATACCCACTTCATCGTCATGGAATACGTGAGCGGCGGTTCGCTCAAGAAGTTCTGCACGGAAACCAATCTGCTGCCGGTGCGGCAGGCGGTGCTGATTATTTTCAAGATCTGCCGCGCCTTGGACTATGCCTTCCAGAACGGCGTGATTCACCGCGACATCAAGGCCGCCAATATCCTGCTGTCCGAGCGCGACGACATCAAGATTTCCGACTTCGGCACCGCGCAGATCTCGCAGGCCACCCATACCCAGATCGAAGGCTTCGTCGGTTCCCCCGCCTATATGGCGCCGGAACAGATCAACGAGGAGCCGCCGTCGGTGCAGACCGATATTTATTCGCTGGGCGTCACCATGTACGAATTGCTGGCCGGGCGTCTACCCTTCCAGGCGTCGAACTCAGTGGCGATGATCAACAAGATCCTCAACGAGGAGCCTACGCCCCTCAAGTCGATCCGCCCCGACCTGCCGGAAAAACTGATCGAGATCGTCGAAACGGCCATGGCCAAGGACCCGGCCAAGCGCTACCCGGCCTGGTACGCCATGGCGCGCGACCTGGCCGATACCTTCCCGCAACTGGAAAAATATTCCTTCGAGATTTCCTCGGCCGAGAAATTCAATGCCCTGCGCAAGCTCGACTTTTTCAAGGATTTTCGCGATTCCGAGATCTGGGAAGTGCTGCGCGGCGCTCTCTGGGAACACCATTCGCGCGAGCAAAGCCTGCTGCTGGAAGGCGATATCGGCAACGCCTTTTTCGTCGTCGTCTCCGGCCAGGTCAAGGTGCTCAAGGACGACAAGCTGCTCAACGTGCTGAAAGAAGGCGATTGCTTCGGCGAAATGGCCTATTTATCGGGCAACAAGGCGCGGCGCACCGCGTCCATCATCGCCGTATCCGAGGTGCAGCTCCTGAAAATCCAGGACGTGCAGCTGGAGCAGTTGTCGGATGCCTGCCAGTTGCGTTTTAACCGCAAATTCCTGAAAACCCTGATCGAACGGCTGGCGTGGACCAGCGAAGTATTGGTGCAAGTAAAAAAATGACCGGCTGTGACCGGTGGCAGGACCTGAAGGCGCACAAGACCGCTACGGCGTGGAATAATCCTCCATGCTCGCGCTGGCTTGGGTTTTTACTCTGATAAACCCGCTCGCTGTCATAATGCGGGATCAACTTTTACCGAGAATCTCATGGTACTGAAAGATATCTCCGTCAAGTCTGCCCTGTCGATATTTGTGGGGGTGGTCGCGTTCATATTCATCGTCGTCGGTACCATCTCGTACCGCACGGTGGACGGTTTCAACGATTCGCTGGTCGAAGCGGCCGGCAATACCACCCTGCTGAAGTCCTCGGCCGAGGCCATGTCCATGCACGACGCGATTCGCGCCGACGTGCTTTCCTACATCCTGGCCTTTGAACGCGGCGATTCCGACTGGATGGCGCGGCTGGAAAAGCAGTTCGCTACCCACAAGTCCACCCTGGCCAAGGCCTTGGACGAGCTGGACAAGGCCCGTGCCAGCGCTGCCGCCAAGGCCGCCATCGAGCCCACCCGGTCGGCGGCGGTTTCCTACGTCAAGGATTCCGACGAACTCATCAGTCTCGCCAAGACCGATCTGGTGGCGGTGCTGAACCGGCTGGCCGATTACGACAAGAAATTCGCGGAAATCACCAGCCGTCTGGACGCCCTCAGCAGCATCCTGGAAAAGGAAAACATCAGCTTCCAGCAGGATGCCAGCAGCCGTGGCAGCCGTGCGGCGGCCGGCGTGTTTACCACTGTCCTGATCGGCCTGCTGGCGCTGGCCGGCGTGGCCTATTTCACCTACAAGAACATTTCCCACCCTATCCATCAGGTGCTGGCCGCTACCGAAGAACTGCGCGCGGGCGAAGCCGATCTGACGCGCAAGCTGCCGATCATGCCGGGCGAGTTCGGGCAGCTATCGAACTCCATGAACGGGTTTATCGGCCAGTTACATACACTGATCGCCAAGGTAGCCATCAATGCTGGTGAAATCGCCAACGCCGCGCGCCAGATCAGCGCCGGCAACACCGATTTATCGGCGCGCACCGAAGAGCAGGCGTCCACGCTGGAAGAAACCGCGTCCAGCATGGAGCAGTTCACGTCCTCGATACGTCAGAACGCCGAGAACACCAAGCTCGCCAACGGCTTGGCATTGTCTGCATCCGACGCCGCGCGCAAGGGCGGCTCCATCGCCCTCAAGGCCGTGGAAAAAATCACTGCAGTGCATTCCAGTTCACGCAAGATCGGCGAAATCATCAGCACCATCGATTCCATCGCTTTCCAGACCAATATCCTGGCGCTGAACGCGGCCGTGGAAGCGGCACGGGCCGGCGAACAAGGCCGCGGCTTTGCGGTGGTGGCCGGTGAAGTGCGCGCGCTGGCGCAGCGCAGCGCCGCGGCCGCCAAGGAAATCAAGGAACTCATCAATTCCACGGTCGACCAGGTGGGCGAAGGCACCAAGCTCGTCAACGAAGCCGGCCAGGCCATGCAAAACATCGTGGTCGGCATCCAGCAGGTGAACGAAATCATCAACGAGATCGCGGTGGCCTCCAGCGAGCAGGCTTCCGGTATCGAGCAGGTCAACCGAGCCATCGTGCAGATGGAAGACGTCACCCAGCAAAACGCCGCTCTGGTGGAAGAAGCCGCCGCTGCCGCCGAATCGATGCGCGAGCAGGCCGAATCGCTGTCGGATCTGGTATCGCGCTTCAAGCTGGACGACACCAAATTGCGTGAAGACTCCACGCGCGCGCGCCGCACCGCCGCTCTGTCCGATTCCGTGCGCCCGGCCGCCAACCGCCTGCCGGCCACCGACGTGTCCCGCCCCAAGGCCGCCCTGCCCAAAGAACTGGACGGCGATTGGGAAGAGTTCTGACGCGAACGGCGAACATCATGCAAGCTACCGTGCAAACTGCTGAACAACCGGGCGAATTCCTGACCTTCACGCTGGGGGCGGAGGAATACGCCATCGACATCCTGCGCGTGCAGGAAATCCGCGGCTACGATTCGGTCACGCGCATCGCCAACGCACCGGCCTTCATCAAGGGCGTGATCAATCTGCGCGGCGTGATCGTGCCTATCGTCGATATGCGCATCAAGTTCAACTTGGGTGAGCCGGTGTACAACGAGTTCACCGTGGTCATCATTCTCAATATCGAGAAGCGCGTGATCGGCATCGTTGTAGACGGCGTGTCCGACGTGGTGTCGCTGCCCGCCGAGGCGATTCACGCCGCGCCGGAAATGGGCACCTTCGATACCCAGTACCTGCTGGGACTCGCCACCATCGACAGCCGCATGCTGATCGTGGTCGATATCGAACGGTTGATGAGCAGTTCCGAAATGTCGCTGATCGACCAGGCGGCGGCATGACCCAGGACACACACTCCGCGCTGGCCGAGCTGCGCCAGCTCACCAACCGGGTGCGGTCGCAGATCGACGCCGCGCATGCCGAGATCGGCGAGACCCGCGCCATCCTGCGCGACGCCATCGAGCGCCTGATCCCCGCCTTCACCGGCCGCAATATGCGCCCCGAGGATGTGCAGATCGCCATCAACGAGGCGGCGTTTTCGGCCCTGCAATTCCAGGATATTTCCGACCAGCAACTCGCCCACGCGCAGCTGCGCCTGGCGGCGCTGCGCACTCAACTCGACAGCTTCCAGCAGGGCCTGGGCGTGGATGCCGCACCTGCCGCCTCTGGCGCGCAATTGCTGGCGCTGATCGCGGGCGCTAACCAGCATCTGGCGAAGCTTGATGTTTCGCTGGTCAAACCGGTAGCCAAGCCCCATTTGGGCAGCGGCGACATAGAACTTTTCGAATAACAACCTCCTCCTTGACAGAGACCAAAGCCATGAAGACCATCCTCACCGTTGACGACTCACCGTCTATTCGCCAAATGCTCGCGTACGTGCTTTCCAGCAATGGCTATAACGTAGTCGAGGCAGCCGATGGCGAACTCGGACTGGAGGCGGCGCGACAGACGGTGGCGGACCTGGTCATCACCGACCACAATATGCCCAAGATGGACGGCATCGCCCTCATCAAGGCCCTGCGTGCCCTGCCCGGTTACCAGAAGGTGCCGATCATGATGCTGACCACGGAATCCTCGCCCGCCCTGAAGCAACTGGGCCGCGAAGCCGGCGCCAGCGGCTGGATGGTGAAACCCTTTGATCCGGACAAGCTGCTCTTGATGGTGAATAAGGCGCTGGGTCCGGCGGTGGCCGCGTAGGCGCCCGCCCTCAACAGTCCGCATGGCGCTCGATCTATCCCGTTTCGCGAAGGCGTTCTTTGAAGAGGCCGCCGAGCATATCCATGCCCTGGAATCGCTGCTGGTCAACCTGGACCTGCGCGCGCCCGACGCCGAAGCGCTAAACGCCATTTTCCGCGCGGTCCACTCCATCAAGGGTGGCGCCGCTGCCTTCGGCCACGCCGCGCTGGCGGAATTTACCCACGAATTCGAATCCATCCTCGACCGGGTGCGCAAGGGCAAGCTTACGCTCACCAAGCCGATGGTGGATATGTTCCTGAAAAGCGGCGACGTGATGCGCGCCCACCTCACCGCGCTTGAGCAAGAGACGCCGCCCGATCCGCACGCCCTGGGCGCCATGAAGGACGCGCTCAACGATGTGGTGGAGAACCCCACCACCATACCGCTGCCGGCGGCCGAGCCGCAGTTTTTGGCGGCCCACCACCGTATCGCCATCCGTCTGCCGGCCGACCAGTATCCGGACGCCGATGCTATCGCCACCCTGCTGGAAGATATTCGCGGGCTGGGAGAGGTATTGGCGCACGAAACCGAGCGGGTCGACGCCAACGCGCTGGAACTGCGTTTTGCCCTGCAGGCCGAAAACGACGCTGATGAGCTGCGCGAAAGCCTGGAATTCCTGGTTCCTGCCGAAGCCATCGACATCAGCTACGTGGAAGCCAGTGCCGCCGCCGAATTGCCGGCCGAAGAAGAAGACGAAACCGCCTTCGAGTTTTTTGAGCCGCTCGAAATGCCGCCCGAGCCAGTGGCAGCACCCGCCGCCGCCGAAAGCGATATCGCCTTGCAGTCGCTGGCCGATGCCAGCTCGATACGCGTCAACGTTGCCAAGATTGACCAACTCATCAATCTGGTCGGCGAACTGGTGATCGCCGAGTCCATGCTGGCACAGGCCGCCAGCCACGCCCCGCCGGACGAACAGGCGCGCATGGCGGCCGGGCTTTCCCAACTTGAACGCAACACCCGCGATCTGCAGGACGCCGTGCTGGCCATACGCATGTTGCCGATCAGCTTTGTCTTCAGCCGCCTGCCGCGCCTCACTCGCGACCTGGCCGACCGCCTCGACAAGGAAGTCGAGCTGGAAATGCAGGGCGAGGACACCGAACTCGACAAAAGCGTAATCGAAAAAATTGCCGATCCGCTGACCCATCTGGTGCGCAACGCCATCGACCATGGTATTGAGTCGCCGGAAGCACGGCTTGCCAAAGGTAAGCCGCGTGCCGGACGCCTTTTCATACGCGCGGCCCACCAGGGCGGCAGCATCGTCATCACGGTAAGCGATGACGGCGCCGGTCTGGATCGCGAAAAGATTCTGGAAAAATCGCGCCAGCTCGGTCTGGAAGGCGGTGAGTCCTGGCGCGACGAAGAAGTGTGGCAGCTGATTTTCACGCCCGGCTTCTCGACAGCGGCGCAGGTCACCGATGTCTCGGGACGCGGCGTGGGCATGGACGTGGTCTGGCAAAACGTGCACGCCCTGGGCGGCAAGGTGGAAATCAATTCCATGCCGGGGCGCGGTACCACGATGTCGATCCGCCTTCCTTTGACCCTGGCCATCCTCGACGGCATGACCATAGGCGTGTCCGGTGAGACCTATATCCTGCCGCTGGCCAACGTCTCGCAATCCCTGCAACCCTCGCTATCGGATATCAAGACCGTCAACGGCCAGAAGCTGGTATCGATACGTGGCGAATACGTACCTATCACCTCGCTCGCCAGCGTGTTCCACCTGGATCGCGCCAGCAACGACGAGGGCATCCTGGTCGTGCTGGAGATGGACGGCCGCCGCACCGCGCTGGAAGTCGACGCGTTGATCGGGCAACAGCAGGTTGTTCTGAAGAGTCTTGAAACCAACTTCCGTAAGGTGCGCGGCGTGTCTGGCGCTACCATCCTGGGCGATGGCCGTGTCGCCTTGATTCTGGACGCGGGCTATCTGGTCAGCATGGCGCACACCACTACGCGCGAAAAGTCCGGGAATTTCCATGCGGCGTGAGTTCCTGCACACGGACGCCCCGCTGCAGCGCACCGAAGAAGGCACGCAGAAAATGCGCGCGCGCAGTTCCGATATATCTCCCAAGCTGCGGGCGGTGCTGTTTTTGATCGACGGTGTGCGCACCTACGGCGAATTGCTGGACCGGGCTGGGGGACTGCGCGACCTGCTGGACTCGCAATTGCGCGACCTGATGCAACTGGGCCTTATCGAGGCCCTGCAACCGTCTGGCATTGGCCGCAAGCCCGAAATCACTGATGCCACCGCCCCTTCCGCCCGTCATCACGGCCAAAAGGCGCAGGATCTTCCGCCGGTGGTGGCCGCCAAGATGCAACTGCTACTGCGCCTGGAGACGATACGCTCCGGCGATATCGACATTCTCGGCGCGCGCCTGCTGGAAGCCAAGACACTGAAGGAACTGGCGGTCACCGCCAAGGCCGTTACGGCTGAGCTAAAGCTCTCTTCCACCCCGGCGGAAAGCGAACGTTTCTGGAAACAGGCCAAGGAAATTCTCACCGCATGGCGTGACATTTCCGCAAAGTCGGACGGCGAGCATGAATAGCGCCATCGAAACCACCGGCACGGGCACTGGTCACGCCTTCCAGCAGTTCGAATTTTCGGACGGCGATTTCCGCCGTCTGAAAAAAATGATATTCGAGTACGCCGGCATTTCACTGAACGACAGCAAGCGCGCCATGGCCTACGGCCGCATCGCCAAGCGCCTGCGCGCGGTTGGTCTCAAGTCCTTCAAGGAGTACCTGGATTCGGTGGAGACGGCCGACGGCGACGAGCGTGTGGAGTTCGTCAATGCCCTCACCACCAACCTCACTTATTTTTTCCGCGAGCCGCACCACTTCCCCACCCTGGTGGAACATTTGCAGCAGCGCTACGCGGGACAGACCATGACGATCTGGAGCGCAGCCTGCTCGACTGGTGAAGAGCCCTACTCGATCGCCATCGCCGCCATTGAAGCTTTTGCCACCGATGATCCGCCGATACGCATCATCGCCTCCGACCTCGATACCCATGCCCTGGAAGTGGCCGAGCGCGGTGTGTACTCCATGGAAAAGCTGGAGTCGCTGGCGCCGGCCCGGCTCAAGCGCTTTTTCCTGCGCGGCACCGGCGCCCATGCGGGCTATGCGCGCATACGTCCGCAGGTGTCGCGGCTGGTCGAGTTCCGCCAGATTAATTTGCACGACGACCGCTGGGATGTCGGCGGGCCGCTGGCAGCCATTTTTTGCCGCAATGTGATGATCTATTTCAACAAGGAGACGCAGACGCGCATCCTGGAGCGCTTCGTGCCCCTGCTGAAGCCTAGCGGCCTGCTGTTCGCCGGCCATTCGGAGAATTTTTTCTATAACGCCGGCGACTTGTTCAGCATACGCGGCAAGACCGTTTACGAGGTGGCGAACAATGGGGGCGGCTGATATGGGCGCCCGTGAGCGCGAGCCGGGCTCGCCGACGCGCTATTACGACCGCAAGTTCTCCTGCGAGGCGGCCAAGATTCTGCCTGGCGAATACTTTGCCACCGATAAGGACATGCTGCTGGTGACGGTGCTGGGCTCCTGCGTGGCCGCTTGCCTGCGCGATACGCGCCTGAATATCGGCGGCATGAACCATTTCATGCTGCCGCGTAGCGGTGAGCAGGATTTCTCCAACCCGGTATCGATGTCTGCGCGCTACGGCACCTACGCGATGGAAATCCTCATCAACCAGCTGATCAAGATGGGCGGCGCCCGCACGCATATGGAGGCCAAGGTGTTCGGCGGCGGCAATGTGCTGCGCGGCTTTACGGCCAACAACATCGGCGAATCCAATGCCAGCTTCGTCACCGAGTACCTGGAAGCCGAAGGCATACGCATCGTCGCCGAGGACATGCTGGGCGTGCACCCGCGCAAGATTTATTACTTTCCGCAGACCGGGCGTGTGCTGGTCAAGAAGATCAAGGAAATGCACAACCACACCATCGTCGAACGCGAAAGCGAATACAATTTGCGTCTGCGCAATGCCGATATGAGCGGCGATATTGAAATATTCAAGTAGCAATCTTTTGTTAGAGAATCAACATGAAAATCAAAGTTCTGGTCATTGACGATTCGGCCCTGATCCGCAACATCCTCAAGGAGATCATCAACGAGCAGCCGGACATGACCGTGGTGGGCTCGGCGCCCGACCCGCTGGTTGCGCGCGAAATGATCCGTACCCTGGACCCCGATGTGCTGACCCTGGACATCGAGATGCCGAATATGAACGGCCTGTCCTTCCTGCGCCGCCTGATGCGCGTGAAGCCCATGCCGGTGGTGATGCTGTCCTCGCACACCCAGGAAGGCTCGGACGTGGCGTTCCGGGCGCTGGCCATGGGCGCCGTTGACTTTGTCGGCAAGCCCGTTGCCGGCACGCAGAGCGACGACGACTACGCGGCCACCATCGTCGAAAAAATCCGCGGCGCCTACGCCGCGCGCGACAAGATCGAGCCGCTGGAACTGGCGCGTGCTGTGGACGCGGACGAAGTCCTGCCCATGCTCAAGAACGATGCCGTCACGCAAAAGCGCCTGATCGCCATTGGCGCTTCCACCGGCGGCGCCGAAGCGCTCAAGGACATTCTGGAGGCGATGCCGGAAGACAGCCCCTCCATCGTCATTGCGCAGCATATGCCGGCCACTTTCACCAAGTTATTCGCCAAGCGCCTGGATGGGCTTTGCAAGATCACCGTCAAGGAAGCCGAAGACGAAGAACCGATTCTGCCGGGGCATGCCTACGTGGCGCCGGGCGGCTTTCATTTGCGGGTGAAGCGCTACGAGGGCCGCGGGCTGGGTATCAAGCTGGGTTCCGACCCGCAGGTCAATCTGCACCGTCCCTCGGTGGACGTGCTGTTCGACTCGGTAGCCGACGCCGCCGGCGCCAACGCCATCGGCATCATCCTCACCGGCATGGGCAAGGACGGCGCGGTGGGGCTATTGCATATGCACGAAAAAGGCGCTTACACCATCGCCCAGGACGAGGCCACGTCAATCGTCTTCGGCATGCCCAAGGAAGCCATTGAAATCGGCGCGGTTGATTTGGTAGTGCCGCTGCCGCAAATCGCCCGCCGTGTGATTGCCCAGCTTTCTGGCGCCAATGACGGCGGTGTGGTCAGCGGCGAAAAAATGCAGGGTTAAGACTCCCGCACCCCGCCCCTCCGCTCAAAAAAAACGGCCACCTGCGGTGGCCGTTTTACTTTCAGGCCGCGTGTTGTTGCCAGCCTTTTGGAATCGATCCCAACAGCTTCTTGGTGTATTCCTGCTGAGGGTTCAGGTAAATATCATCGGCATTGGCCACCTCGATGACATCGCCCTCCGACATCACCATGACCTGATCGGAAATGTATTTCACGACCGCCAGATCGTGTGAAATAAAGATGTAGCTCATCTGGTACTCGTCCTGCAGGTCCTGCAGCAGGTTCAGCACCTGCGCCTGCACGGAAACGTCCAGGGCGGACACCGACTCGTCGCAGATCAGCACATCGGGCTTCATGGTCAGGCAGCGAGCAATGGCCACGCGCTGGCGCTGGCCGCCGGAAAATTCATGCGGATACTTGTAGAAGGCGGACTTGGGCATGCCCACCCGAGCCAGCAGGGCCATGGCCATACCGACCCGCTCCTGCTGGTCTTTGCCGATGCCGTGGATGGTCATAGGCTCGACCAGGATTTGTCCCACGGTAAAGCGCGGGTTCAGCGACGCGAAAGGGTTCTGAAACACGATCTGGATGCGACGCTTGTACTTCATGAAGTCGCGCTCGGAGAGTTTCAGCAGGTCCACACCGTCGAACAGCACCTCGCCGCCACTGGCGTCGTGCAGGCGCATCAGCGTAAGACCCACCGTGGTCTTGCCCGAACCCGATTCGCCGACCAATCCCAGCGTCTTGCCTCTGGCCAGCTTGAAGCTGGCGCCTTTTACGGCCGGTACATCGCGCTTCTTGAAAAACCCCTCCTTCAATGAAAAATGCTTGGACAGGTTTTTCACCTCAAGGATGATGGAGTCGTCCGCTTTATAGCCGCGCTGCCGCTCTTCCTTGTGAATCGGCTTCAGTCCCTCGGCGTTCATGAAATCGTCAATTACCGGCAGGCGCTTGGGCCGCTTGGCAACGTTGGGCCGGCAGGCCAGCAGGGCCTTGGTGTAGGGGTGTTGCGGGTTCTCGAAAATCTGCGCAGCGGGTCCGGTTTCCTGGATTTCACCGTTACGCATCACCACCACGTGATCGGCGATTTCACCCACCACGGCCAGATCGTGGGTAATAAACAGCACCGACATATGGTGACGCTCCTGCAGGCCGGCGATGAGTTCAAGTATCTGCTTTTGTATAGTTACGTCTAGCGCCGTAGTCGGCTCGTCAGCTATCAAAAGCTTGGGTTCGCAGGCGATGGCCATGGCGATCATCACGCGCTGTTGCTGTCCGCCCGACATTTCGTGGGGATAGGACTTCATGCGCAACTGCGGCTCCGGAATGCCGACTTCCTGCAACAACTCCTCGCCGCGCGTCCAGGCCTGTTTGGCCGAGAGACTCATATGCAGGCGCAACACCTCGCTCAGTTGCTCACCGACCGTGAACACCGGGTTCAGGGAGCTCATCGGTTCCTGGAAAATCACCGAGATATCCTTGCCGCGTATGGAGCGCATGGCCGCGTCCGATTCTTTCAGCAGGTCGCGGCCTTCAAACAGCACCTGGCTGTCGGCAGAAACAATCGCCGTTTCGCGCGGCAGCAGGCGGATGATGGACATGGCGGATACCGATTTGCCGCTGCCCGATTCGCCCACCAGGGCGACATTGGCGTTGCGCGGTACCTCGAAGGAGACACCCTTCACCGCATCGAATATCTCGCCGCCGTCCAGACGGAAGCGCACGTTGAGATTTTTGACTTCCAGCAATTTGTCCATGGTCGCTTTTCTTCGCGGGCTACGAATTATTTGATCTTGGGATCGAGCGCGTCGCGCAGCGAATCGGTGAGCATCGAGAAGGCGGTCACCAGTATTGCCATTGAGACGCCGGCCGCGGCCAGTTGCCACCATTTGCCGATCACCAGTTCCGACTGCGCCTCGGCCAGCATGGTGCCCCAGGACACCGAGTCTACCGGCACACCCAGACCCAGGAAAGAGAGGATGACCTCGGCCTTGATGAACTGCACGGCATGTTGTGACAACTGCACCAGGCAGACGTGGCTGACGTTGGGAAGGATATGCACGAACATGCGGCGCGCATGCGGGGCGCCGATCGCCTGCGCGGCCTTCACGTACTCGCGCGCACTGTGCTTGATGTACTCGGCGCGCATCAAGCGGTAGATACCGGTCCAGCCGGTCATGGCCAGGATCAGGATGATGGTGTCCACGCCTTTACGCGACATCACCGCTGCGAACGCCAGGATCAGCAGGATGTACGGTATGGACGTGAAGACGTTATAAAACCATTCCAGGAAGTCCCCCACCTTGCCACCGAAATAACCGGAGATAGCACCCAGCACGGTGCCGATGACGACCGCCAGCAGGGCAGCGACCAGCCCCACGAAAATGGAAGTCTCGGCCCCCTTGACGGCCTTGAGGCGCACGTCGCGCCCCCATTTATCGCCACCCAGCAGCAAGGTTTCGCTGCGCGGGACCTCGGTGGTCTTGATCTTGGCGGTGCGCTCCTCCCATTCCTTGTAGCGCGGCGCCAGCGGGTCGATGTCTGAAAGGTCTACCGGCGGTATTTTGCTGATGGCACTGGCGTTACTCTTGGCCGCTTCCAGGTTTTCTGCCCCCGCCATGAATACCGGGTTGGCGTAGGACACGCCTACTTCCTTGGACCAGTTTTTGGCAATGATGCCGGTGGATGAGCCGAGCACCATCAGCAGGAACAGCCCCACTACCGCGAGGCAGATCATGCCGACGCGGTCGCGTTTGAGACGCCGCCAGGCCAATTGCCACAGGCCGGGCGAGGCTTCGTGAGGAACGGTGCCGGTTTCGGCTTGGTCTTGAGTGATAGCGGCGCTCATGAGCGGCTTTCCTTATTCATGGTGTGGCGCCTCATTTGAAACTCACGCGGGGATCAACCACTTTGTAAAGCACGTCGACGCCCAGGTTGATCAGCATGGTGAACATGGCGAGATAGACCGTGGCGGCTTTGATGACCGGGAAATCGGAGCGGTTCACCGCCACCAGAATTTCCCGCCCCAGGCCGGGGATGGAGAAAAAGGTTTCCAGCAGGAAGGAGCCTACAAAAATGCCCGGCAGCGCGATACCCACATTGGTGAGAATCGGGATCATGGCGTTGCGCAGCACGTGTTTCAGCATCACCGTCTTTTCGCTGAGTCCCTTGGCGCGGGCGGTGCGTACGTAGTCGTGGTTGATCTCGTCGAGTATGAAGCTGCGGTACAGACGCAGCGAAGGCGCCAGGCTCACGAACACGGCCAGCATGATGGGCAGCGGTGCGTAGGTGGTGAAATTCTTCCAGAAATCATCGGTCCAGCCCTGCACCGGGAACCAGCCCAGCTTGAAGCCGAACAGGTACTGGGCGACGATGATGTAGACCAGAAAGGAGATCGACATAGCTACCGTGCAAAGCATCATGATCATGCGGTCGGTGAGCGTACCGCGCACATAGGCTACACCGATAGCCAGCAGCACCCCCAGCAAGGTATCCAGGAACAGCACCGGCAACATGATGGTGAGCGTGGGACCAATGCGGGTGATAAGGATTTTCGGCACTTCTTCGTTGGTGGCCCAGGAGCGCACCGCTTCGCAGCCATGCGGTTTAGCCGCTTTGGCGGCCTTATCGTCGGCTTTACCTTTGCTGTCGGCGGCCGGGGCCTGCGGTTCGGTATAACTGCGCCAGGTACAATTGAAGCCGGTGGCGACTTCGAAGGCGAAATACCCCATCTGCACGGCATAGGGCTGATCCACACCCAGTTGCTTGCGGATATTGGCGATTTGCTCCTTGTTGGTGATTTTCCCCGCCAGCACGTATTCCGGATCGCCGCCGACCCAGTTGAACAGGATGAAAATCAGCAGCATGACCCCCGCCAGGGTGGGAATCATTTGCCATAAACGTCGTGCTACATAGGCGCCCATCGGCTGCCCTCCCCTATTACGAAACTATTGAAGCACCGCTTGCTAGCGGCTCGAAGTCAAGATACTTGAAATTGGCGTCTGAAAGCAGATCGGGCAGAGCATTAAGCGTTTGCAGGGGCATCAATCATTGCTCCTTCGAGTAAGCCTGCTGTACGGCCAGGTCGATATCGGCGTATTTCCACCAATTTTGCGTCAGGATTTGCGGACGCCGGTAGCCCACTACATAGGGATACCAGAGGTCGGTATTGACGCGATGCGAGGCCAGCTTCCAGGGCGCGTAGGCCACAATCAGCTTCACCATCTCCTGATAAATGCGGGTGCGCTCGGGGCTGTCCGCAAGCACTTCCGCTTTTTCGTACAAGCGGTCGAAGTCAGCCTGCCGGAAATTGGCGATATTGCCCTTCAAGCCCGCGTTGGGCCCATAGAAGCTATTCAGGGAGGACAAGGCATCGGGCGACGATGCGCTTTGCCCCAGCTGCCACATCATCAGCTTGCCGGCGTAAGCCTGTTTCAGCAAATCCGGCCAGCGGCCCTTGTTGACGACCAGTTTGATGCCGATGTCGTCCATGCTGCGCTTCCATAATTCGTCGTATTGCTGGTCGCGGGCAGTCGGCGTGGAATTGAAAACCACCACCAGCGGTTTGCCGTCCGGCGTCTCACGGTAACCGTCGCCGTCGCGATCGATGTAACCGTACATATCCAGCAAGGCCTTGGCTTTAGGAACATCGTATTCGCTGGCAGAAGTGTGAAACGCCGGATCGTAGCCGGCCACGCCAGGCGCAAACGGGGTGTCGGCAAGAATCGCCTGGTTCTTGCGGATGATGGATATTTCGTCTTCGGTTTTGTAGGCAAGACTCATGGCGCGACGCAGTGCCACTCGCTCCGGTGTGTAGCCGCCGATCAGCGGATCATCCATATTGAAATACGACAACGTTACGTCGAGCGCGGGCAGGGATTCGGCGGCAATACCGCGCTTTTTGAGATTGGGTGCGACGCGGTTGCCGGGAATGGTCTGGTTGGCAAATTCTTCCGGCAGACGGAACAGCAGGTCCTGCTCTTGGTTGAGGAACGCCAAGTAACGCGGCTGCATTTCTTCGACGACCGAGACGACGAATTTGCCGATCATCGGCAGCCGCCGGCCTTTCAACTTGGCCAGTATCGCCTGACCGTTAACGTCGTCCGCCGCCGGTTGGGCGTCATAATACTCTTCACGAAAACCGGGATTGGCAACGAAGGTCATCTTGGACGAACGCCGCCACTCCGTCAGCATATAGGCCCCGGTGCCGACCGGATGCGCATTGATGTCGTTGCCGTAGAACTCGACCACCTCACGCGCCATGGCGCAGGTCACCCGGCAATCGGCCAGATTGTAGATAAAGTTGTATTTGGGCTTTTTAAGCTTGATTTGCAGGGTGTAGCGATCCAGTGTGCGGATCGAAGGCAGGACCGTGTCGTAGTCCATTTTGTTGGCCTTGCGCACCCGCGCCAGAAATTCATCCAGGCCGGCAACCGTGCTTTCCAGTTCGCCTATCTGCTGCGCCGAATTTTTCGGGTCCAGCAGCCGTTTCATCGAGTAGACGTAATCCTCTGCCACCAGCTCGCGCCTTTTTCCCTTGAAGGCGGGATCGTCGGCGAAATAAATCCCCGGCTTGACCTTGAGCGTCAAGGTCATCAGATCGGTCGACACCTCCGGCATGGCGGCCAGGGTGTTGGGAATCATGCGCGGTGGCCGCGCCAGCGGGTCGTAGCGCAGCGGCGTATCGAATATCGCGCCGTTGACGATATTGGAATAGACGTCGGAAATGCGGTGCGGGTCGAACGAGGTCTCGGCGATTTCGAAGGCGTAGCGCAGTACTTTGTTGGGGTCCGCTTCGGCGTGGGCGGGCGCCGATACCGGCGCGGCAAGGCTGGCAAACAGGAGAGCGGCAGTGAAAGTTGGCCTCATGTCAATTTGTCGCCAGGTACTTTTTTTGCAGGTCCAGGTCGATATCCACGTATCGCCACCAATTCTGCGTTTGTACGAGCGGGCGGCGGAAGCCGATCACCCACGGGTACCAAAGGTCGGTGCCAATACGATTGAGGTTGATCTTCCAGGGCGCGTAAGCAACCATCAACTTTGCCATGTACTCGTAAAGCTGCGTGCGTTCCGGGCTATCGGGCAGGCGGTGAGCCTTTTCGAATGCCTCGTCGTACTCCTTCAATTTGAAAAAGGCACGGTTACCTTTGAAGCCCTCGTTGGGACCGTACAGCGATTCCAGCCACGTGGAGGCATCCGGAATGGAGGCTGAACCGCCCAGGCTCCACATTTGCAGCTTGCCGGCATCGGAAGCTTTCAGGAGATCGGGCCAGCGAGCCTTGCCGAATTCCATGTGCAGGCTGATGTCTTCCATCGAGCGGCGCCACATTTCGTCCAGTTGCTTGTCACGGTCAGTGGGTGTGGAATTGTTCTTGAGGACTAGCGGAGCGCCGTTCGGAAGGGTGCGGTACCCGTCAGGACCTCGCACGTAGCCGTACATATCCAGCAGGGCATTGGCCTTCGCCAGGTTGTACTCGTTTGCGCTGGTGCGAAATTCCGGGTTATAGCCCATTACACCCGGCGCCCAAGGCGCCTGTGCCGGCCGCGCCTGCCCTTTGCGGACAACCGCGATCTCGTCCTGTACACGGTAGGCCAGGGTGATGGCGCGCCGCAAGGCAATCTTGTCCGGGGTATAACCGCCCACCACCGGGTCGTTCATATTGAAATACAGGTAGGTCAAGTCCAGCAACGGCTGCTGAGCGAACTGGATACCGCGTTTTTTTAGGTCGGGGGCGATATCGTTATTGGGTACCACGCGGTTGGCAAACTCCTCCGGCATGCGCCACAACAGATCGTATTCGCCACCCAGGAAGGAAACCATGCGCGGCTGCATTTCCTCGATGATGGAAATTTCCACCCGTCCCACCATGGGGATGCGCTGGCCCTTCAGCCTTTTCAGGATCTCCTGTCCCTTGACGTCGTTCGCACCGGGATGAGCGTCGTAATATTCTTCCCGAAAATTAGGATTGGGCCCCAGTACGATCTTGGACGAGCGTTTCCACGAAACAACCCGATAGGGACCGGTGCCCACCGGATGCGCGCCGATATCGTTGCCATATTTTTCGACCACTTCACGCGCCACTGCGCAGGCCATGCGGCAATCGGCGAAGCCATACTGGAACGTCGGCTTGGGTTCGATCAGGCGGATCTGGAAGGTGTAGCGGTCCAGCACCTTCAACCCTTCCAGCGGAGTATCGTAGTCGAGCCTTCCGGCTTTGCGGGCCCGCTCGGCGTATTCGCGCGAGCCGACGATATAGCCCTCCACTTCGGCCAGCAGCGGCGCGGAAAGCTTGGGGTCGAACAGGCGCTTCAACGAATAAACATAGTCCTCAGCCACAAGCTCGCGCTTCTTGCCGCCGAAGGCCTCGTCGTTATCGAAATAGATGCCCGGTTTCACTCGGAAGGTGAATACGCGGAAGTCGCTGGAAATCTCCGGCAGCGCTACCAGAGTCCGCGGAATCAGCATGGCGGGCGTGGCGAGCGGATCGTAAGCCAGGGGCGAATCGAAAATGGCGCCGTTGAGAATGTCCGAATAAACGTCGCTGATTTTTTGCGGGTCCAGCGTAGTCTCGGCAATTTCAAAGGCGTAGCGCAACACCTTGCGCGGATCGGCTGAGGAAGCCGCTGTTGCCGTCGCAGGAGCCGCTGCCGGAGTCGTGGCAGGTGCGGCAGCCGTCGCCGGGAAGACCGGAAACAGGGCGGCAAAAATCAGCGGAACAAAACGTGAACGCGTATCGCACATATCGTGGTGCCTTTGGCATTGCATGGTCGCACTTTCCCGGTCGCTAAGGCTGTTTCGACCCGGAAAAAGCGTGGTCACTATACCCGAATGAGACTGGCATGACGCATCACACACCCGGCGTCCATGCCCTATTCTCCGCGCCTTGTCGCAAGCTCTTTTTGCAGCGCAGCAAAAGCGTCGGCCACCTGCTCCACGCCGATGTTAGCCACATCGTGTGACCCGTCCTGTAGCAGTTTGTGCGGCACCCCCCAGGGGCGCCATTTCCAGGCCTCGGAGTCACCAAACAGGCATACCAGAGGCTTGCCGAGGCCGGCGGCGATATGCATGGCACCGCCATCGGCGCATATCACCGCCTGGCACTGGGCAAGGCCCTCCACCAACTGCTCCAGCCGTTCGGTGGGCTGAGGAACGATGGCTATGCCCTGCAAAACTTCCAGCACCTCGCGCGCCTTGCGGTCGTCCCCCGGGTGTTGGGGGTGATCCTCGTCTCCCGGCGACCAGAACAGGCGGAATTTCACCCCATGGCGCTCCGCCAGCAGGCGCGCCAGCCCGGAGAAGCGCGTGGCCGGCCAGCGCTGCGAGGGTTTTCGGGCGCTGATGTGCAGGCCGACCGTGCCGCCTGCCGGAATGGCGGTGGGCGCTGCTGTCTCGGCACTGAGGCGCAGCGGCGGCGGCGGGCCGCTGATGTCCCAAGCCCTGGCCAGTTCAAAAACGGTCTCAACGACGTTACGCCCCATCTGGCCCGCCAGTTCAACCGGGAAATCCAGTCCCCGCTTCGCGGCCTCGCTACCATCCGAAAAACCGATCACGCGCCCCGCCGCCCTGCTACCACATAACCAGCGCGCCAGGCGCAGATTGCGCGGCACAAAGCTGGGGTCGGCCAGCACGACGTCGTCGAAGCGTTGGCGGCGCAGGTCCCATAAGAGGCGCGCCCGCTGCCAATGCGCCCTGCCCGCCGCCGCCCACGACTCGGCGTGCTTGCCTTTGGTGTAGGCGTACACGGCGTTGAGATCGGGTTGGTGCCGCAGAATGGGGGCGTTATAGGAGTTCGCCAGCACGGCAAGGTGCGCATCCGGCAGGTGCGTGCGCAGGGCCGCGATCAGCGGCGTGGTGCAGACCAGGTCGCCGATGTTTTCACGGCGCAGAATGAGGATGCGTCTGCTGTTCATTTTCACCAGCGTTTTTGATGTCCTGCCAACGAGCCATGGCCAGCAATATTCCGGCCAGCGCCCAAAATTGCAGAGCGTTGTGGCGGTTGAAAAAATCGTCGGTCATATTGCGCAGGAACATGCCCGAAACCAGCAGCAGTCCGCAGATACCCGCCAGCTCGCGAATACCGCCGCGCTGCCGGATGGTCACAAAGGTCCATAGCAGCACAGCGAACAATGCGAGCAGCGTGAGCGCCCCGGCAACGCCCATTTGCAACAGGTAATTGAGCACCAGATTGTGACCGTGGCCGTAGTGCTCGGCGATGTACTTGTCGGGCATGGCGGTGATCAGCCGCTCGCGCAGGGTGCTGATGCCGAAACCCAGCCCGGTTGCGTAATGGTCGGCGATCACCGCCGTGGACTGCTGCCATATGTGGGCGCGCGGATCGTTTTCGGCCTGGGCCACCAGGTCCTGGTCGAAGCGCTTTTGCACCGAACTATGCGCCAGCACCGCGAACAGGCCGATGCCGATCAGAATGGTCAGCAAGGCCGAGAACCAGCGCACCCTGGGCGTATGCGGGGGCACCATAGTTCCCAGCGAATAGAGGCACAGCATCATCGCAAAACAACCCCAGACGGTGCGGTTCAGGGTGAAATATGCGCAAAACGGAATGAGCAGCAGGTTTATCAGCAGGATTAGGCGCATGCGGCGGTTCTGTTTCGCTTCCGCCGCCATCCAAGGCAGCATAGCGGCCATGCCCACCAGCCAGGTCGAAAGCGAACCGGCCCCGCCGTACCAAGGCTGGCGCATGCCCTCGTTGGCGTCGGTGGGGTCGCACAGCAGGAATACGGTAAGCAGTATCAGGCCGACCGTCAGCACCTCCAGCCAGCGCGCCAGATCGCGGCGCGATTCGGTCAAAAAGAAAAACACCGGCAGCGCCAGGACGGGGGTCAGCACGTCGCGTTTCCATTCCCCCCAGTTATTGGGTGGGAAAGCCAGGCTCCAGGCCAGTGTTGCCAGCATCCACCAGGCCAGCACGGCTATCAACCAACGGTTTTCCGGCAGCAGGCCAGCCACTGAGCGGCGCTGGACGCAAAGGACGGTGATCGACAAAGCTGCCAGCAGCAGGAAGCCGCCGCGCCAACCCGCGCTGGCGTGAAACGGGGCTACCAACAGCAAGCCTGTGGCGCAAATGCGCGCAAATTGGCTCAGGCCGCTTTGCAGGGGGCTGGCGGCGTTGTTCAAAAGGGCTGGGCTGGACGGCACGGAGGGGGAATCGACGGTTTGGAGATGTGATTGACTGCTTGACGCCACAGTGGGACGGTTGGGATAAACTGCGTCATTGTCATTCTAAGGGATACAGAAACGTGGGTTTCCTTGCAAACAAGAAAATACTGGTGACCGGCCTCCTGTCCAACCGCTCCATTGCCTATGGCGTCGCCAAGGCCCTGAAGCGCGAGGGCGCAGAACTGGCCTTTACTTACGCCGGCGACAATCTGCGCGAACGGGTCGAGAAGCTGGCTCCCGATTTCGACGGTAAGATCATCCTGCCCTGTGACGTCTCCAGCGACGAGCAAATTAATAACTGCTTCGCCGAACTGGCTAAGCACTGGGACGGCTTGGACGGTTTTGTGCATGCCATCGCCTTTGCTCCGCGCGAGGCCATCGCCGGCGACTTCCTGGACGGCCTTTCGCGCGAAAGCTTTCGCATTGCCCACGATATCTCCGCTTACAGCTACGCCGCCATGGCCAAGGCCGCCCTGCCGATGATGACCGGACGGCAGGCATCCTGCCTCACCCTCTCCTATCTGGGTGCCGTGCGCGCTGTGCCCAACTACAACACCATGGGGGCCGCCAAGGCCAGCCTGGAAGCGGTGACCCGTTACCTTGCGGCGAGCCTCGGCCCCAGAGGCATACGGGCCAACGCCATTTCCGCCGGCCCGATCAAGACCCTGGCCGCGGCCGGTATCGCCAATTTCGGCAAGATGCTGCACGCCTTCGCCGAGCAGGCGCCCTTGCGCCGCAACGTCACTGCCGACGAAGTCGGCAATGCGGCCGCCTTCCTGCTCAGCGACCTGGCCAGCGGCATCACCGGGGAAGTGACCTATGTGGACTGCGGTTATTCGACCATTACACCGGCCTTGTCGGAATAGCAGCCGCAAGTAAGCCTAGGCCGGCTCTGCCCTTTCTTTATTTACGGAGTTCCATTGAAAGATTTTTCGGGAAAAGTCGCCGTCATCACCGGTGCTGCCTCCGGCTTCGGCCGTGAGTTCGCCAATCAGGCCGCCGGCCTGAAAATGAAATTGGTGCTGGCCGACGTGGCGGAGCCCGCCTTGCAGGAAACGATTGCGGCTCTGCGTGCCGGTGGTACCGAAGTCGTCGGCATGCGCTGCGATGTGAGCAAGGGCGCCGATGTGGAAGCGCTGGCCAAGCTCGCCATGGACAGCTTCGGCGGCGTGCACCTGCTTTTTAATAACGCGGGTGTAGGCTCCGGCGGTCTTATCTGGGAAAACACCGTCAAGGATTGGGAATGGGTGCTGGGCGTCAACGTCTGGGGCGTGGTGCACGGCGTGCGCGTGTTCACCCCGCTGATGCTGGCACAAAAAGAGCCCGGCCATATCGTCAACACCGCCTCGATGGCGGGCTTGCTCTCACCGCAGCTGATGGGCGCGTACAACGTTTCCAAGCACGCGGTAGTGGCGCTGTCCGAAACGCTGTATCACGATCTGCACGCAGTAGAGGCGAAAATCAGCTGCTCGGTACTGTGCCCGGCCTTTGTGCCCACCGGCATCAGCAGCTCGCACCGCAACCGGCCCGGCGAATTGCAAAATGATTCCGCGCCCACCGATTCGATGCGCCTTGCTCAGTCCATGACCAACAAAGCAGTCAGTTCCGGGAAATTGACGGCGGCTGACGTGGCCCAGATCACCTTCGACGCCATTCGCGAGGACCGCTTTTACATCCTCACCCACCCGAAAATCATGGCCACCGTGAATATGCGCCTGGAAGACATCGCCAAGCTGCAAAACCCGCGCGACCCCTTCGCCTTGCGCGAGGAAAACCGCCCCCAGCTTAAGCCGGCGTAGCCGATTGCCCTCCCGGCACCACCCGGTCGCTGCAATAAAAAACGCCCCGCGTGCGGGGCGTTTTTCATGAACGGTAGGCCGGTTTACTGCACCTTCTTTTCCACGGCATCCTTGTTGATGTTGACGTCGGCGCGGGCGCGCAACGCCAGCAGGGCCGATTGCAACTGCTGTTGCTGTTGCGACTGCAGGATGCGTTGCTTTGCCCCCTGCAGCTTGGCGTCGTCTGTCGCGGCGGGTTCGTTGACCTTGGCCACCTGCACCAGCACATAGCCGCCGTTAGGCAATTCGGCGCCGTTGTAGGCCGGGAAGCTGGTCGTGGGCGTCTTCATGGCGGCGTCGATCACCTGGGGCTGCAGCCCGCCCGAGTTGGTACGGCTCACAGCCAGCAGCGCCGGGAATTTCACGGTGTCGGTCTTGCCGGCTTTCAGGGCGGCGAGCTTGTCTTCGCCGTCTTTCTTGGCGAGCTTGGTGGCTTCGTCGCGAGCCAGGCGGGCCATGATGCCGGCCTCGACTTCCGCGTAGGGACGCACCGAGGAAGGCTTGGTTTCCAGAATACGCGCCGCTACCAGGTCGTTGGGAGCGATTTCCACAGCCTCGGTGTTGCGCTTGTCATTCAGTACGTTGTCGGCAAATAGCGCGGCCACCAGCTTGGGATCACCAAACGGCGGAGCGGATGCTCCCCCCTTGCTGATCCACATGCTTTGCTTGACCGGAACCTTGACGATATCGGAAGCGGCCTTGAGGCTGGTGGATTGATCGAACACGGCGTTGCTGAATTTCTCGGCGTTCTCGGCAAAGGCTTTTTGCGCAGCCTGTTTTTTCAACTCGCCCTCGATTTCCGGGGTAGCCTCGGCCAGGGTCTTGCCCTTTTCGGCGCGGATATCCACGACGCGGATGATGTGGTAACCGAAGTCGGACAGTACCGGACCTACGATCTCGCCCTTCTTGGCCTTGAAAGCGGCATCTTCAAACGGCTTCACCATGGCGCCACGCTTGAAATAGCCCAGGTCGCCGCCGTTGACGGCGGAGCCTGTGTCCTGCGAATTCTTGACGGCCAGTTCAGCGAAGCCCGTCGGATTCTTGACGGCCTGCGCGTACAGGGCATCGGCCTTGGCCTTGGCGGCCTTCTTGACGTCTTCCTTGGCGTCCTTGGCGACGTTGATCAGAATGTGGCTGGCTTTGCGCTCTTCTTTTTGCACAAAGCGCGCGCTGTTGAGCTCGAAAAACGCCTTTACGTCATCGGCCTTCGCTTGCATTTGCGGGGCCAACGTGTCCACCGACAGCTCCACGTATTCCGCGCGTACCTGCGCGGGGATGGTGAAGGTGGCGATATTGGCGTCGTAATAAGCTTTGGCCTGTTCGGGTGTGATCTTTACCTGCGCTGCGAATTGCTCGGGGGCGATGGTGACGATGGCCACGTCACGCGATTGCTCGGTGGCGCGCAGGTACTGGCGTGCGCTGCTGTCGAGCACGAAGGCGGTACTGGAAATGCTGTCGACAAAGTGCTGGCGCTCCATATCGGTACGCAGCAGGTCCTCGAAGTAAGGAGCGGAGAAGCCCTGCGCCTTCAGGAAGGTCTTGTAGCGCTCCTCGGAAAATTTGCCCTCATCCTGGAAGCTGGGTTCGCTGCCGAGGCGCTCGCGCAGGCTGGCCTGGCCTACCCTCAGGCCCAGCGAGCCGCCGGCCTTGGTGACCAGCTTCTGGTCGATCAACTGATCCAGGATCTGCTTGCGCATCTCCGGGTTATCCATGATCGAGGGGCTGATATTGTTACCGAACTGCTGGCGGAAATTGTCCAGTTGGCGCTGCACGGCCTGAGTGAATTCCTGCGTGGTGATTTTCTGGTCGCCGACGGTGGCAACGCTGTCCTGGCCGGGAGCGTTGCGGATATAGGACTCGACGCCCCAGAGCGCGAACGGCACCGTAATGACGAACAGGATGACTTTGGCGATCCAAGTTTTGGCGGCAGTGCGGATGGCTTCAAGCATGGCGATCAAACTCTAACGGTGACATGAAAAAGGGCGAACTCATCACAAGTTCGCCCCTTCGAATTGGCGGAGTGGACGGGACTCGAACCCGCGACCCCCGGCGTGACAGGCCGGTATTCTAACCAACTGAACTACCACTCCATTACTGCTATCGAACTCTTGCGGGAACTTGAAGGCAGGTAACAAACTGCCTCATTTTTCCGTCCCACCATTGCTTTGCAACTGGTGGGTGCTGAGGGGCTCGAACCCCCGACATTCGCCTTGTAAGGGCGACGCTCTACCAGCTGAGCTAAGC
>JACXTT010000684.1_pt1 | contig 57892 bp, 43 predicted proteins | sample 9270951 | NCBI WGS metagenome assembly JACXTT01 (sample SAMN15532306, study PRJNA645909) | rock metagenome | isolation source: weathered quartz diorite | place: Puerto Rico | collected 2017-06-21
CTTCCGCGCCGCGGCGGCGGAGCAGCTCGACGTCTGGGCCCGGCTCGCGAGCGTGGAGCTGGTGCGAGCGCGCGACGGTGCGGACCCGGCGGCGGTGGTGCACGACGCCTTGAGCGCGGCGACCGCACGCGGCTGCGACGCCGTGCTCATCGACACGGCGGGGCGTCTGCACACCCGCGGCGGCCTGATGGCGGAGCTGCAGAAGATGTATCGGGTCTGCGAGCGCGTCGTGCCGGGCGCACCGCATCACGTGCTGCTCGTGCTCGACGCCACGCTGGGGCAGAACAGCGTGCAGCAGGCGCGCGAATTCCAAAAGGCGGTCCCGGTGACGAGCCTGGCGCTCACCAAGCTGGACGGCACGGCGCGCGGTGGCTCGATCATCGCGATCGTCGATGAGCTACAGCTTCCGATCAGCGTGGTCGGATTGGGTGAGGGACTCGACGATTGGCAGCCGTTCGACGCCGAGGCGTTCGCGCGGGGGCTGTTCGAGTGAAGCCCTCAGACGGCGACCCGTCCGCGGCGGGGCTTACGACCGCCGGCGCGGTGCGGGCTTTCCCAGGTGTGCGTCTCCCGGTCGAAACAGCGAGTGGCGGGCGGCCACGGGTGTGAGGCGGGGCTCGAGCCCTCCCGAACCCCACTCGACCAGATCGAGCGAGCCGGTACCGCGCATGAGATAGGTCTGCACCGCGTCGCTCGACTTGCCCACCTTCCACGCCTTACGGGTGACCCACCGCTCGTCGACCTCGCGAACCAGGCTGGTCATATGCACTTTCGGGGACAAGTACAGGGTGCGGCGGTCCCAGTTCTCGGTGCGGACCGTGGTGTCGCCACGATCTATGACCCTCCCTTCGCCCGCCTTGCGCTGCACCTTGACGCACCGGAAGGTGCCCGCCTTCACGCTCACCGTGTCCGTTCCGAGCGTGTCCGTCAGCACCGTGAGCGTCGGTCGGTCCTCCCCCGTGGCCTTGCCGCCGAGCACGCGGCGGGTGAGCTCCTGCAGGATGACTCCGCCCTCGATGATCGAGGCCGTCTTGCGTTGATAGACTTGCAGGCGCTGCAGCCAGGCGGTGTCGCCGAACACGGAATACGACATGAGGTAGGCAGTTGCCTGCGGCTTCAGCGTGCGGCCGCCGGCCCACGTCTCGACCCAGAAGCAATCGTCCCCCCAGAACTTCTCCTCGCCCGAGATCAGGATCGTCACCTCGTGGTCCTCGGACCCGCCGCCGTCGCTCTTGCTCGTGAACCGGTACTTGACCCAGTCGCCGACCTTGAATCGTGGCTTGTTGCGGTAGTCGATGTACCCGATGCCGGTCAGCTTCGTCACGGCAGATTGGGAACAGACGTCCGAAGCGACCTGAAGCAGCATCATGCAACAGACGAGGGTCAAGGCGACGCGAGCCACGACGCGCATTACGGCGGACTCCAAAGGGGTGACGACGGGGGAGGGTTGATGCATCTACAGCGCGGTCCGGCGGCGGGACACGAGTGACTGGATAGATTATTGCTTATCTCGTCTTGGGCACCAAGCCGCCCGCAAGTCACACCGCGCGGTGCCGTGCCCGCCGATCGTCCTGCCCCCGCGTCGACGAGCCATGCCCGACGCCAGCGCTGCCGTCCACGCCGTACCCGACCCTGCTTCCGGCTTGTCCATGCGGCCCCGTGAAAAGCTCCGCCAGCGCGGCCCAGCGGCGCTGACCGACGCGGAGCTGCTGGCGCTGCTGGTGGGCTCGGGGACGCCGGGTCGCAGCGCGATGCGGATCGCTCGGTCGGTCGCGCGGCGACATCCGTCCGAGCTGGCGAGTTGGCCCGCGTCGCGCTGGTCGCGCGTGCCCGGCATCGGTCCCGCCCGGGCGGCAACGCTCGCGGCCGCGTTCGAGATCGGCCGCCGTGCGCAGGAGCTGCCGACGGCGGTATTCCCGATCGGCGGGCCCGACGACGTGCTGCGCCACGTTCGGGACCTGCGCCGGGCGCGACGCGAGCACTTCGTCGTGCTGCTGCTCAACGCCCGACACGAGCTGCAGTGCCGGGAGGTCGTCTCGATCGGCAGCCTGAACGCCTCGATCGTTCACCCCCGCGAGGTGTTCTTGCCGGCGATCCTGCACTCGGCAGCGAGCATCGTGCTGGTGCACAATCACCCGAGCGGTGATCCGGAGCCGAGCGAAGAGGATGTCACCATCTCGCGTCGGCTCGTCCAGGTCGGGGAGCTCGTGGGGATCGGGGTGCTCGACCACGTCATCATCGCGGCGCGCGGCATGGTCAGTCTGCGTTCTCGAAAGCTGCTGTAGTGGGCATTCCGGGTCCGCAGCGCTCGTGGGGCGATCGTGAACGAGGGCTTCCGGACGTTCGATCACACCGGCGACCTTGGGCTGGAAGCCTGGGCCGGCACGCCTGAACGACTGTTCGCCCTGGCCGCCGAAGCGCTGATGGCTCAGGTCGCAGAAGTGCCGCAGGGCAGCGCGGGCGCGGCTCTGGCGGTGGAGCTCGAGCTCGAGGCCGACGACGCCGAGGACCTGCTCGTTCACTGGCTCAACACGGCGTTGCTCGAGGCCGAGGTGCGACGCGCAATCTGGACCCGTGCCAAGGTCGTGCGGTGGTCGCGTCAGCATTTAGTCGCGAGCCTGCACGGTCCGCGCTTCGAACCCGGCCGCCACACGGCGCTGCGAGAGGTGAAGGCCGTCTCCCACCACGGCTTGGAGCTGGAGCTCGAACCGCCGACCTGCCGCTGCCGGATGGTGCTCGACCTCTGACCCCTGGAGTCCTGTGGCTCACGCCGGATAACCTCCGGGATCCGTCCCCACATGCGTCGGAGGGTCTGCCGATGTGTCCGCGCCAGCGATCCGTCGTGCAATTCACCCGCCTATGACCAATGGGGAATGGAGTTTACACAGACAAATCCTCGGTTTGTCTTATCATTTTACGGCTACCCGTCCCGATTGCCAGACGCCGCCGGAGGGATTTCATGCGCTTCAGCCGACTTCTCGCCCTGGCGACCCTGGTTTGCGCGATCGCGACGTGGGGGCGAGAAGCCTGGGCCGGCCCGCCGCGCGTGACCCCCCTCGGCGGCGTGCCCTATCGCAAGGAGTATTTGCCCGGGACTTCCGCGTCGCTGGAGCTGTGCAAGGTCGGTCAGTACGGCACCCCCGTGGGCGCGTTGGGGGACCCGACGAACGGCGGGACGATCTACTTCCACGAGGGCGACACATACTGGACGTACATCGAGCTGCGTCCCGATTCGTGCGCAGGCTGCGGTGCCAACCACTTCGGCAGGCTGAGCGTGGCGCACCTCGCACTCTACTTTCCGTTCGCCCCCGAGACCGTGGTCGTCAACGTGAGCGTGGTGGCCAGCGTCCCACTTCCGTGTCACGAGCCGGACTTCAGGGACGCCTATGCGGTGATCTGCCCCGCGTTCCAAGACACGCTCATTTGCGCCGTTCCCCAGTCGATCCTCGATTTCGCGATCCCGGTCCCACAAGGTTGCGTCATCAACATCCCCCCGGCGCAGCCTGGAACGGTGCCGACCGGCCCCGCGTTTCTCGGCTTCGAATTCGTGAGCGCGAGCGACGAGACGCCGCTGAACAAGCCGCAGATCGCCGTGGAGGCGGCGGCGATTCCCTGCATCTCATGGAATCCCGTGGCGTACATCGATTACGACATCGTGAGGGAGTACGGGGTCGGCAACCCGGTCATGTACGCCGAAGTTTCGCAATGCGAGAGCACGCCGGTCCGGCGGAAGTCGTGGGGTGAGCTGAAGCTGCTGTATCGTTGAGCCGCACGACTGGCGGTTGTGGGGACGCCCGGGGGTACGCCCCTCGGGCGTCACATTTTGTTGCCGGACGCCCGGAAGGGCCGCGCCGCCCCTTCGCCGAACCGTGGGGCCTCGATCTGCTAGGCTGCGGGGTTTGACGTCGCGCGGCGCTCACGAGGATCGCGCCGCACACTGAGTCGAGGTCGAGGCGTCCCGCCACCCGTCCACTCTCAGGTGACGCTCGCGTCTCACGGCGAGGGGGTGTGTAGGCTGATGAGGCTCACGTCGATCGTGCTGCTGCTCGTGGTCGCGGGCAGCGGGCTCGCGGGCTGTGGCAGGCGCACGAGGGGCTCCGCGCCTCCGGCCCCGCGCGCGACGGCGGCCCGCGAATCGACCTCGCACGCGGAGGCTCTCGGGCCGCCGATTGGGCGCGGCGATCGCCTCATCAACGCCATCGCCCCCAAGCTCGCGCCCTGGGTCGCGATGTGGCGGCAGGCATCGCCCTCGTTCGCGCTGGATTCGCTCCGCCGGCAAGGCGCTTCGGCGGCGTTCAGAAACGGCAGCGTCGAGCCGATGAGCGAGATCAGACCCGAATCGGGTGCCGAGGAGAGTGCGTTCAGCGCGCTCTCGATCGATGCGCCAGGCGGCCGCTATACGCTCGTCATCGACCGCTACCAAGCCATCAGTGAAAGCCCCACGGGGTTCGAAATCGGCGGGGAGCCCGATTCTTCCCCGCTGCTGCTCGATCGGGGGCGCTCGACCTCGAATGCGTTCGACTTCTGCGGCACGATGTGCGGCTTCCATTGGGGGGCGTGGATCGACTCGACGCGTTTCGTGCTCGCGGGCTGGAACGAGCTCGAACAGGACAGTCATCGGACGGGAGCGTTCCTCTCCGTCTACTCACTCGCCGACTCGACGCAGACTCGTTACTTGACTCGCGCCGTTTCATCGGCAGATTGGACGCGTTACCGCGACGCGTGGCAGGCCTGGGTCGAGACGCGCTATCGCGCGCTCAAGGCGCCACGCCCGCGCACCTGACGGCATCTCTAGGGCGTTTGGCAGGATGGAACAAGGAGGTCGGCGATCATGAGGCGTGCCTACGCGCTGAGCGTCATCTCGGTCCTGGTTGCGAGTCTGTCGCTCGGAGGATGCGGCCACCATCGCGATTCCTCGACGATGTCGTCCGCGGACTCGAGCTTCGCGGACGGATCGGCGTCGCCGGCCGACCGACGCCCCGTGAACCTCGGCCCGGCGATCGGTCACGACGACAGCCTGATCAACGTGATCGCCCCGCAGCTGGCGGCGTGGGTGGGGATTTGGGGTCAGGCGATGCCCGGGTTCGCGCTGGACTCGCTGCATCGCGGTGGGGCGGCCCGGGCCTTTGGCGACGCCCAGGTGCAGCCGCTGCCGGTTGCCGAGGGCGCGCTCGCGGGGAACGCGCACCGCGTGTTCTTCGTCGACTCCCCGGACCGGCGTTACACGCTCGTGATCGACCAGTACCAGGGGCTCGACGAGGAGAAGGGAGTGCTGGTCGTGAGCGGCGGCGTCGACTCGGCGCCGCTGTTGCTCGATCGCGGGCTCAAGACGGCGAGCCGATTCGCGGCCTGCGGCGCGAGCTGTCGATTCGAGTGGGGAGCGTGGATCGACTCGACGCGCTTCGCGCTCGCGGGTAGCGGGTCCTGGAGCGGCGGCGCAGGCGGCTACCTCGACGTGTACTCGCTCGTGGACTCGAGTCGTACGCGTTATTGGACGCGCGTCATCTCGGACGTCGAACGGCGAAACTACGGGGCGGCGTGGGGTCAGTGGCTCAGGGACCGCTACCACGAGCTCAAGGAGTCGCGCGCCAGCCGCTGACCGGAGCGGAGCGCCCGCGCGACGTGCGCGCGGACCCGTCCGGGGGAGGCGCCATGCCGACGGCCAGTCTGAGCCGTAGAGCACTGAATCGAGCCACCCTGGCGCGCCAGCTGCTGCTCGCGCGGGAGAAGCTCACTCCGACCCTGGCGATCGAGCGGTTGGCGGGAATGCAGGCACAACTCGCCCGGCCGCCGTACATCGGTCTGTGGTCGCGGCTCGTGGGCTTCGAGCGCGGGCAGCTCACGCGTCCGCTCGAGCAGCGACAGATCGTACGCGCCACGATGATGCGCGGCACGCTGCACCTGACGAGCGCGCGCGACTACCTGGAGCTGCGTGCGACGCTGCAGCCGATGCTCACGGCCGCCATGCGCTCCGCACTGCGGGGACGCGACCAGGGCATCGACGTCGATCGACTCGTTGCGGCGGCACGCGCCAGCTTCGAGCAGGGGCCGCGAACGTTCGAACAGCTGCGCGCGGAGCTGGTGCGACGCTTCCCCAAGCTCAACGAGCGCGCCATGGGCTATACGGTCAGGATGCAACTGCCGCTCGTGCAGGTGCCGACCGGCGGGGACTGGGGGTTTCCGGGCACCGCGGAGTTCGCCGACGCCGAAGCCTGGCTCGGGAAGCCCGTGCGCCGCAAGGATGCGACCCCGGCCCTGGTGCTGCGCTACCTGGCGGCGTTCGGCCCCGCCACGGCGAGCGATGCGCAGACCTGGTCGGGGCTCGGCGGGTTCCTGGAGGTGCTCGATGCGCTGAGACCGCGGCTCGTGGCCTTCCGCGACGAGCGGGACCGGGAGCTGTTCGATCTGCCCAGGGCTCCCCGTCCGGGCGAGAAGGTCGCCGCGCCGATTCGATTCCTTCCCGAGTTCGACAATCTGATCCTGGCGCACGCCGACCGCACTCGGATCGTGGCCGACGAGCACCGCCGCAAGATCTCGACCTCGAACCTGCGTATCCTGCCCGTGTTCTTGGTTGACGGGTTCGCGGCGGGGACGTGGGCGATCGAGCGCAAGAAGCAGGTCGCGACGCTCGTCGCCGAGCCGTTCGAGCCGCTACCCAAACGGGTCTGTGAGGAGCTGTCGGCCGAAGGGGGGCGGCTCGCCCGCTTCGTGGAGCCGGATGCCGACTCGCACGACGTGCGTGTCGGCGGACGCGCCCGGGGCTAGGGTCTCGCGCCGCGACCGGCACGTTTCGCGCGACTCGTCGGCGTCTGCTCTCCCGCCAGCGCCTGGCGCGCGGACTCCAGCTCGCGGGCCTTCTCGCCGTCCACCTTGGGGAACGCGAGATCGAGGGGGTACATGCGTTTTTGGATCGCGGCCGACACGGCGAGTCGGGTGAACCACTTGTTGTCGGCAGGCACGACGTACCAGGGAGCGTGCTTCGTGGCCGTGTGGCGAATCATGTCCTCGTACGCGTCCATGTATTCGTTCCAGTGCTCGCGCTCGCGTACGTCGGCCATCGAGAACTTCCAGTTCTTGTCGGGCCGTTCGAGCCGCTCGAGGAAACGCCGCTTCTGCTCGCGCTTCGACACGTGCAGGAAGAACTTGAGGATCGCGTAGCCGCTCCGTGCGAGATGCCGCTCGAACGCGTTGATGCTGTCGAAGCGTTCCTGCCAGATGGACTTCGTGACCAGGCTCGGGGGCAGATTCTGGCCGGCGAGAATCCCGGCGTGCACGCGAACGACGAGCACCTCCTCGTAATACGAACGGTTGAAGATCCCGATTCGTCCGCGCTCGGGCAGGCGACACGTCGTCCGCCACAGGAAATCGTGGTCCAGCTCCTCGGCCGACGGTGCCTTGAAGGAATAGACCTGGCAGCCCTGCGGGTTGATTCCCGACATGACGTGGGAGATGACCCCGTCCTTGCCCGCCGCGTCCATGGCCTGAATGATGATCAGCACGCTCCACTGGTGCTGTGCGTACAGTTTCTCCTGGAGCGCCGCGAGCGTCCCGATGCCGTGCCGCAAGTACTCTTGAGCCTGCTCCTTGGACTTGAGTCCGCCGGTCTCGCCCGGGCTCACGTGCTTGAGCCGAAACCGATCGCCGTCGGTCACGCGGAACGGCTCGATCAGCCGCTCGACGTCCTTGGCGATCTTCTTGTCTACCTTGTTCGTCGGCATGGGCGGCCTCGGGGTGGGGGACTCGAATCGGTGAGTGAAGCAGTCTACCATCCCGCGCCGGAACGAGGCGCGTCATGACCCCCATGGAACTCGGATCCGCGATCGAAGTACGCCTCGCGGCGTTCGATGAGGCTCCTTCCATCGCCGCCGTGCTGCGGGATGCGTTCGTGGAGTTCGAGCCGCTCTACACCCCCGCCGCGTTCGCCGCCACGACTCCGACGGCGGACCAGATCCGGAGCCGCTGGGACGAGGGACCCGTGTGGGTGGCCCTCGCTTCGGGCGCCCTGGTGGGCACGGTGGCCGCCGTGCCGAGAGAGGAGTTCCTGTATGTCCGTAGCATGGGTATCCTGCCGAGCGCGCGAGGCCGCGGGATCGGAACCCGGATGCTCCAGCTCGTGGAAGGATTTGCCCGAGGGCGCCGCCTCGGAAGCATGTGTCTGAGTACGACGCCCTTCCTGCTGCAGGCCATTCGGCGTTACGAGCGCTTCGGCTTCGTGAGATCGGACGACGGCCCGTTCGACCTGTTCGGGACGCCGTTGTTCACGATGGTGAAGTGCCTGCGATCCGCGTGAGGAGCTGCGATCCGACTCTTCGAGGAACGAATGAGCGCCTCAGGGATCGGTACCCGGCATCGAAGCGCGATCGTCCCGGGGCGGAAGCGTCCATGATGACCGTCGGCATTCTCGCGCTGATCGTCGGTGTCGGCATCGCGCTCGCGTTCGCCGGCGCGGCGGCGCGACGCGGTGCGCCGACCAACTATCTGTGGATTTGCTGGCTTCCCCTAGGCGGCTTCGCGGCCACTGTGATCGAGCGCGACCGTTTGGGCCTCGGATTGATCGCCGTCATGGGCGTGATTCTGCTCGCCAGCGCGGGACTCGCTGCCCTCGGGGTGGTGCTCACCGTGCGGGCGCTACGCCACAAGGACGCCGCCGCCGGGCCCCTGATCTGGGGGACGTTGGTGGCGGCGGCGCCCTGGTGGGCGCTAGCGGGCGGCGCTGCGTTCCGGGCCCTGCGTCACTGAGGTGTGAGCCGCACGCCGGTCGATTCACCGCACGAGCAGCACTCGCCTTATCACCCGCCGGTTGCCCGCCTGCGCCCAGGCGACGTAGACTCCGGGCTGCAGGCGCGCGCCGTCGTCGCGCCGTCCGTCCCAGCGAAACTCGGTGGGACCCGGCGGCACGTCGGCGCTCCACGGCGACGCGACTCGTCGGCCGGCGAGATCGAAGATCGTCACACGCGCGTGTTGCGGAGCGCCGGTCGGATTGACGAGCTCGAAGCGCGTCGCGTCCCGGAACGGATTGGGGGATGCGGTGAGCGCGAGCTCGCGCGCCCAGGGAACGCCGTCGACGGCGGTCAAGGACACGAGCGAGTCGATCGTGGCCCGCAACTCCGGCAGATGGTACCGGTTTCCATAGGGCCACAAATCATAGGCCTGGTAGCGGACGACCCCGGCCTTGTTGATCACGGCGTAATTGTCGCGGTCGCCGTAAACGGCCAATAGGTTCTCGTTCCCCGTCCCCGACGCGCCGTTCAAGAGCAGAGGGTAGGTGGCTCCGGTCGAGTTCTTGAACTGCGTGAGCTGAGCCGGCTGCCCATTGAACAGGTCGGGCCCGAGCACCTGAACCTGACCGGGGACCACCGTCTGATAGTGCTGCCAAATGTCAGTCTCGACCGACGGACCGTCGTTCAGACAGTAGGGTCAGCTGTAGCCCAGCAGGAACATGACGACGACCTTGCCACGATACTGGGAGAGCGTCTGCGGGGTCCCGGTGAGGTCGGTCTTGTGAAAATCGGGAGCCATGTCGCCGGCGTGGATGACGCCTTCGGCGGGTCTGGGGAGCAGGACGAGGGTGAACGCGAGGCATGGGACGAGCAGTCGCCGAGCCATCTGCAGTCCTCCTGTTTGCGGCGCTTCCTCCGACCAGAATCGTAGCACTCTGGCCCAAGGCGGGATACGGGCGATTCGACGCGGGTCCACCGCGTCGCCACCGATGCCGGAGGTCGCGCGGCCCTGCCACGCCACCGATTCAGTGGGTCAAAACCGGCTCAAGAGTCTCAGCTCCGCTCCCTGGAACGGCTGAACCTCGTAGCAGGTCCCCGCGGTGCAGGCGCGTCCACCCCGCTGCTTGCCGACGGTCAGCGTGGCGTCCTGCTGGGGGGAGAGATGTGCGCTCGTGACCCAGCTCACGAGATGAAGAAACGCTCGGTCGCTGCCGAAGGCCGACCGCTCGAGCGGGTCGGAGGTGCGGTCCCAAATCATCGCGACGCTGCCCCAGTCGGCTCGCGCCGCGGTGAACGAGACGAACAGGTTCTGGTACGGGACGGGGGGCAGGGTGAGGTTGGGGTGTTCGGCGGACTGGAACTCGACGTCCAGCCGGCTCGACCAGGCGTCGAGGAATCGCACGGTGGCGACCCCGCCACCCGTTCGGCCGCGGTCGAGAATCGCGAGCCCGTCCTTGCCGGTGTCGAGGAATGCCGCGAGGTCCCAGCGCCTCGCCTGTTGCGGCGCGAGGCGAACCTCGAAAAACTGTTCGCGATAGCGATTGATCGCGACGCCGTCGGCGCGGCTCACGTTGGCCGTGAGCGACAGCCACTCGGTCACGCGCGAAGTGAGCTCGAGCTGATACCCGGTTTCACGGGTCGCGTCGAGCACGTGCGTCGCGCGGTTCAAGAGGGTGTAGCTCTGCTCGCGCACCAGCGAGGGTGGGTCGTTCGTGCCCTTTCGGAATTGCGCATAGTCCTTCCACTCGGCCGAGACCCCGAGCCGCCCCCACACGAGGCCGGTGCTGGCGTAGAGCGCGTGCGGGACATCCATGCCGCGACGCATCCTCCACCACTCGCCGAAATCGCCGTTGGCTTGCGCGTATTCCAGGTAGAGCGGCAGGGAGGCCGACGGACTTCCCACGAGCCCGAGCGGGTCGAGTTCCAGGAAGCCGCTGCCCAGCTCCTCCTCGCGCGCGCCGCCCAGGCTGCTCCTTTGGTACGCGGCGCCGAGTTTGGCGCCGGGGTACGGCTCGCCCGTGATCTGAGCGCCGCTCAACTGCCCGCTGTAGCGGGAGAGGCCCAGACGATCCGCGGCGAGTGAGTTCTCGCCGACGTTGGCGGTGCCGCTGAACGCGCGCGCGCTCACGCGCCCGAGGTCGACCTCGGCGAGCGCGCCGTCCATCTCGCGCGAGAACGCGTAGCGAGAGCGAATGCCGACCTGATCCAGCACGACGCCGGGAATCTCGAACGAACGGTGAATCAGGCCGCGCCCGAGGATCGTGTAGAAGTTTCCGACGCGCAGCCGGGCCCGCTCGTCGCTCCATTCGGCCCAGCGCTGGGTCACCCCTTCGTAGGCGAACTGCTGCTCGCTGTTGCGGTCCGTCTCGAACCGAAGGCCAAAGCGTGTCCGCTCGAGTCCGTAGGCGAGGTTGACCTGGTCGTAGAGGTCCTGCCGGTTCGTGGGCGCGACGCCGGGGTAGTTGCCGACCTGGGCGAGCAACAGATTCGAGCTCGCGAGTTGTGCCGACGGCGCCTCGGGCCGCAACAGCGGAAGCATCAGGACGATCGCGGCGCGCGCCCATTGCGACGTGGCGAGCGGGCGGGCGCTCACCCGTGCGCGCGCACCGCCGCACATGCGTCCGCTCACGGCCCGGAGGAATCGGCCAGGAGCGCCCGGACACCGTGTTCGAGCTTGGCTCCTTCGCCGGGGCGATAGGCGACGCGCACGTAGGTGATGGTTCCGGTGGTGTCGATCACGAATGCGGTCGGAATCGCGATCACGTGGTAGAGCTGCTGGAGCCTGCCGTCCGAGTCGAGCACGATGGGATAGGTGAGCCCCATGCTCGCGGTGAAGGGCCTGACTCTCGCGAAGTTGCGCGGCCCGTCCACGGAGACGCCAATCACCGTGAGTCCGGCGTCGTCGTACTTGCGCTGGAGCGCCTGGAGCTCGGGCAACGCTTCGACGCATGGCGAGCACCACGTGGCCCAGAAATCGAGGACGATCGGCCCTCGATGGAGGAGCTTCGAGAGATCGAGCACTCGGCCCGTGAGATCGCGGGCCTTGAACCTGGGGGCGGGGACGCGACTCGGCGGCTGCTCGGCGGCGGCGCCCAGTACGCCGTACGCCATGCATGCGATTACGACCGCCACGAGGCCCCGTCGGTACCTACCGTCCATGTGAGCCCTCGCCGCGTCCGGACTCCTCGCGGTGGCTTCGCCGCAGCTCCTCGAGGTTGATCTCGATCGATAGGTTCGATCGCAGCAGATCGCTCAGGACCTGCTCGCGATCGCGTGGGGTTGGCGCGTCGCCACGCCGTGCCGACCGATCGGGCTCGAGGTAGGGCCACAACACCTCGCGCACGGACGGCGGCAGCACGCTGTCGAGGTACTCGAGCGCCGTCCCGCGCAGCATCGGATCCGCAAACAGCCCGCGGAACGCGATCTGCAGCGGCTCGCGCGGCAAGACCAGGGACAGCAGCGTGAACACGTGCTCGAGGCTGCGTCCCGCGCGGTCGCGTAAGAAGTCGTCCACGAAGCTCTCTTCACCCTGGTCGTCGATCATGTCGAGCAGCCGTTGCGACTCCCACAGACCCCGGCCGACGGTCGCCTCCCGCCGCACGGCCCCAAGGATCAGATCGCGGTCGACCTGAAGGCTGGTCTCACGTTCGAGGATGCGCGCGAGCGCGCGCCCGCAGCGGTAGCGCACCTCGAATCGGCTGTCGGCAAGCCCGCGGGTGAGACCCTCGACGACCCTCGAGGTCGGAGCCGTGACGAGCACGCTCGGGATCCGCCGCCGAACGGCGAAGTCACTGTCGGGATCGAGCAGCGCATCGACGAGCTGGCCGGTATGTTGCCCGGCGACGGAAGAGAGCGCCTTGATCGCGTCGGAGGCCACTTCATCCGACGCGAGCAGCTGGATGGCTTGCGGCACGAGCGGGGCTTCGAGCGGCGTCGTGCCGGCGAGCGCCGCGCGGACGCGCGCGGGGTTCGCCGAGCGGAGCGAGCGCAGGCGCCGGATCACGTCGTCGTCGAGCGCCTCGGTCGGCTCGGGTGCGGGTGCCGGGCGAACCGGCGTGGCCGGCCGACTCTCGAGCGGAGTGGGGAAGGCAATCGAGCGGGACAGGTCGAGCGACGTGGTCTCGAGCGAGGACCCGAGGGCGCCGAGCGAGCTGAGCGCGATGCGCGTCGTGCCATCCGCGAACTCGAGCTGATCCAGGTCCACGGCTCCCGCGCGCAGCCCGGCCTCGAGGGACGTCACGTAGCCGCGCTGCAGCTGAGCGACCAGGCCCAGCGTCGCGGCGGCGAGCAAGATGGACAGCGCCAGCAGCATGACGGTCGAGGCGGTTGGAACGAACGTCAGGACGAGCGCGATGACGCCCGCGCCCACGGCGTCGCCGAGTCGATCGAACCCGACGTCGACGACCGTCTTCGTGGCGCGCTTTTCGGCGGGAGGGATCGGGGTATAGAGCAGCTCGTAGCCTGCGCGAAACAGTGACCCATGCAATACCGCCTCGAGGCCGCGCACGAGGCCTACGCCCCACGGGCCGGGAGCGACGATCGCGGCGACGCCGCCCACGACCACGCCCCCGGGGAGCGTTCCGATCGTGGGAGCGACCCCGATGCGCTCGAGGGCCGGTCGCGTGAGCAGAGCCTGCACCCCGAACGTGACGATCGCCACCAGCGCGTAGAACGCCGAGAACAGTCGCATCAGGTCCAGACTCTGGCGCGCCACGCCGGTGGCCTGTGCCTTGAACACGAAGTCGAGCAAGGCCGCGCTCACCGAGCTGCCCAACACGAGCAGTGCGAGATTGCGCAGGTAAGGCATCGTGAACAGGCGCCGGCGCGCCTCGGCGGGCGGGAGCGTCTCTTGGGCTCCCGCTCGGCTCGCCGCGCTCACGGTCTGCGGGAGACGAGTCGTGCTCCACGCACACCAGGCGTGAGCCAACGCCAGCGCCGGCAGGTTGCTCGCAGCGCCCGTCCAGGCGGTCAGGCGCTCGGCGAGCACGCCGCCCGCGAGGCCCCCCAGCGTGCCCACTGCGGCGATGCGGCCGATCTGCTGCTTCGCGGTGCGCGGGTCGAACTGCTCGTTGACGATCGACCAGAATCCCGAGAACAGCACGGGGCTGATCGCGGCGACGTGAAGGTAGACCGCGATCGACCCCAGGTCGGGCTGGCGCAGCGCGAGTACCCACTCGCCCAGGGTGAGCAGCGCGCTGCCCAGGAACGTCGCCGGCACGACGCGAGCCGGCCCGAACGTGGCGATCGCGCGCGTCGCGAGCAGCGCCGCGACGATGGACAGCACCGAGGCGCCCGCCACCATGAGCGGCAGCGAATTGACGTGGAAGTTCGTGAGGAACAGCGTGTCGCGAGTCGCGCGCGACGCCACCTGGTAGGACATCATGACCGCGGAGCTGCCCATGGTCGTCAGGGTCAGCAAGCGCGGGGGTCGAACCGCGGGCCTCCAACTCACTGCTACCCCCCGACCGCGAGTGCCGGCTCGGAGTCGCTGGTGACGAACTCGGGCAAGTGGCTCCGCCACCAGGTTTCGGCGCGGTCCCCCGACCAGCCCTCGGCCGCCGGCACCGCAGACAGCCTGCGCGCGAGCACGCGCGCGTTCGCCGGGCGGTCCGCGGGGTCCTTGGCCAGGCAGTCCAGCACGATCGCCTCGAGCGCCGGAGGGATGACCAGCTCGGTGCGGGTGGAGGGTGGCACGGGTGGCGTGCTGAGATGATGCGACACCACCTCGTACAGGGTGCGCCCCTCGAACACCAGTTGCCCCGTGAGCAGCCAGTAAGCCAGGCATCCCACCGAGTAGAGGTCCGAACGGCCGTCGAGCGGCTCACCCTTCGCCATCTCGGGGGGCATGAATCCGGGCGTGCCGCGTGTTTCCTCGCCGACGGTGAGCCGGCTCAAGGTCGCGTCCGGGGCGTGGCGGCGCTTGACCAGGCCGAAGTCGAGCAGCTTCACGAAGTCGAACTGCCGCCCGACTCGGCTCACGAACACGTTGGCCGGTTTGATGTCACGGTGCACGAGCCCGCTCGCGTGCGCCTCGTCGAGCGATTCGCAGATCTGCTTGAGGTAGTACACGACACGCTCCGATCCCTGTGGCCCGAAGCGCTCGATCAACTTTTCCAGATCCAGGCCCTGGAGCAGCTCCATCACGTAATAGAGGGTGCCGTCATCCGTGACGCCGAAGTCGTAGAGCGCGACGGTGTGCGGCGAGCTGAGCGACGCCGTCGATTGGGCCTCGAGCTCGAACCGGCGAATCAGCTCCTCCACCTCGACGCCGGTCGCGCGCGCCAGGCTTGCGGAGCTGATGAGCTTGATCGCCGCGCGGCGCGCGAGCAGCCGGTGCGACGCACTCCAGACCTCTCCCATCCCGCCCTGGCCGAGTCGCTCCTCGAGCCGGTAGCTCCCGAGATCGCGGGCTTGGACGACCGCGCAGCGCATGCGGTACATGCCGATCGCCGGGATCACGACGAGCACTGCGACGACGTAGTTCGGGATCAGGCTGAACGCGATCGCCTGGGGCGGGGGCCACGGCAAGCCCGTCCACGTCACGATCCACAGCCCGAGCGGGCTCATGCTCGCCGTGACGAGCGCCGTGAGCACCGTGGTTCGAGGCGGCAGCGGCAGCACCGCGGAGAAGAACGTGATCCAAACGGCGAGCCATGAGATCCCGACCATGCCTCCCAGTGGCCGCTGCGCCAGGATCAGGTGTTCCGGGATGACGAGCAGCAAGCCGCCGAGGATCTCGAACCCGAGTCCCACCGCGATGAACTGCCGAGGCTTGAGCGAGCCGTGGCGGGCAATCGCGAACACCGCGAGTCCGAGCAGCAGACCGGCGACGTTGAACAGCACGCGTTGGCCGAACTGCGGGCCGTACGTCCAATGCAAGCGATGGAAGATCTGGTTCAGTACGAGGGCGCAGAGAAAGCCTCCCGCGCACAGCAGCGCGACCACGGCGAGGCGGTTCGAGGCCTCGCGCAGCAATTCCGGAGGCAGGCCACCGGTCACGCTGAACCACGAGGGCGTGCCCGCGGCGGCGCCGCCAGCGCGCCGGCAGATGCGCCGATCGCCCGCCGATCTGGCCTGGACGTGGCTCAGGGGGGGCCGGGCGCTCACGGTGTAGAGGCGGCCAGCGCGAACAAACGGATGGCAAGCGGGTTCAGAGGCATGAGAGCGTGACTATGGCGACCGGACGCGCGCCGCGTCAACGTCGATCGAGCGCGTGCGTCGCCGCGGTCGTTCTTGGGCAACCATTCACGAGGGTGCCGCGACGGCGGGATGTCGCGCAGCTCGAGGCGATCGATGCCGCTCGAAGCGGCCGCACTCACGGTCTGAGGAATCGCCTCAGCGCTGCGCCCGCCAGTGAGAGCACGATCGACACGATGAGCATCGACGTCAGCGGAACGTAGACGCGTAAATTCTGGCGCTCCACTCGAATGTCGCCGGGCAACCTCCCAAACCACGAGAGCCACCCTGCGTAGACCAGGATCCCCGCGACCACGAGAAAGACGCCGGCGAAGATCAGCGCGTGACCAATGGACGAACGCATGGCATCACCGCACTCGAACACTCACGGCGGGACGAAGCGTTCCGCTCAGGCCCGTCGCGAGGAGCGGCCGGCCCGCGTTCACTCGGCGGTGGACCTCGGCCACTCCAGCGCCTTGCGCTCCCAATTGCCGAGCCTGGCCGCCGCGTCGTACACGCTCTGGGCAAACTCCATCACCGCGGCCTCCGGGTTCGGCGCCTTTCGCACGGTGTCATGGGGAAGGAGCCACAATTTCATACCGGAGTCATAGCGTGCACCGGCGGGGGAAACGATCGGCTCCGAAAAGCCCGCCGGCTCCGGGTACGCGTAGGCGTAGAAGCTGGGTTCCACGAGGGGAGGGCCCGCGGCGCCGGGCCACCAGCCGACGCTCATGCACTCGTGGGAGTACGCGTCCCGCGTCACTCGGTCCGGAAGATTCGGGAAGCCCCCGGGATGGATCGGCGCGAGACGGCCCGAGAAGCGCGTGCAGGCGAGATCCATCCCACCCCACCAGAAATGCACCGGGCTGCTCTTGCCGAGGAACCGCCCTCGGTACTTCTTCAACACCCGATCGGCCTGCACCAGGGAGCGCCAAAAGCGATTCGCCGCCTCGGCATCGTACGCCGCGTGTTCGCGGTCGCGCGTGAACGGGATCGCGTTCGGGATCTCCGAAGGCGTCGGCCAGATCTTCGCTTCCACGCCGATCGCGCGCAGCAGGTCGCGGTAGCGATCGAAGAAGTCCGCCACCGATTGCGGCTCGAGCCGGATCGTGTGCCTCGCGCCGTCGCTCGTGCATGCGACCAGCTGATGATCGACGAAGTCGAATTCGATCTCGAACGCGTGTTCGCCGCTCGGGATCGGTGAGGTGGTGAGTCCCCGGCAGTTGACGTACAACGCCACGTGCCAGCAGTGGTTCTGTGGCGGCGACAGCGCCAGGCGCGTCTTACCGACCATCTGGGTCCATCGATGCAGGGTGGCGCGGGTGTCCTCCCACTGCTCCACCGGCAGCGGGGACCACGTCTCGGAGGGGGTCAGGACTCGAGAGCTTTCGTTCATCGCTGGGTCGCCTTCGAATTCATCGGGTCGGGCCTCAACGCGCGTGCGGCGACGGCTCCATGAACAGTTCGTCGACGTAACACCACGCCCAATCCTCTCCGGGCTCGAAACTGCGAACGATCGGGTGGTGGGTCTTGTGGAAGTGAAGGGTGGCGTGCTTCCCGGGAGAGTTGTCGCAACAACCGACGTGGCCGCACGTCAGGCACAGTCGCAGATGGACCCACGTGCCGCCCGTTTCGAGGCACTCTTGGCAGCCAGACGGCGTGCGAGGCTTGGCGTTCTCGATCTGATCGAGATGCTTGCATGTGGCGGACACGACGGCTCCCTTCCGGCCCTTGTTCCAGCAGATGTTCTGGCTACCGCAACCCACGAAAGGGTAGCACCTCAGGACGGGTGGAGCGTATGGAAGAAGGGGGCACGCGCAGGGGTAGGCGCGACACGTGGGACGGCGAGACCTCCAGACGCTCCCGATTCACGTTTGGCCGGGCGCTCCGGATTCACGTTGGCCGGCCCTGCCGGGTTCGGGGCGCATCGACTCGGTGCTGGAGGCTCGTGAGATTGACCTCCACGGATTCGTGCACGCGCTGCAACGCCGCGAGTGCGGCTTGCCGCGAAGCAACGGTGTGGGGAACCCGTTCGTCGGCCTCGAGGAACGGCCAGAGTTCGTCGCGGGTGGGTCTCGGCAGTACGGTTTCCAGATACTCCAGGGCCGTTCCGCGAAGGAAGGGATCGTCCGTGTGCAGGGCGCGAAAGGCGAGTCGAAGGGGTTCGTGCGGCAGGATCAAGCCGAGCAAGTTGAAGACGTGTTCGAGGCTCCGATTGGCACGCCTCCTCAGTTTCACATCGAGCAAAGGAGAATCACGGTCGTCGTCGGTTTCGATGATTTGCCGCGCTGCCCAGAGGGCTCGCTCGACTTCGACCTCACGGGAGATCCGGAGCAGAATCGCGTCTCTGGGCACGTGCATCGCAGGATGGCGCTCCCGCATTCGGGCGAGCGAGCGCCCGCACTGTAACCGCACTTCGAAGCGGTCCGCGGCGAGTCCGGTGACGAGCCCCTCCACCGCCCGCGCCGAGGGCAGCCCCGCAAGAACGCGGGGAATACGGCGGCGTGCGGCAAGCTCCACGTGGGAGTCCAGCAGGCGCTCGACGAGCAGTCCGGTGCACGGCGGATCGGTCGCCCGCAGGGCACCGATCGCGACTCCGGCGACGTCGTCCCTCGCGAGCAAAGGGATCACATGGGGAACGAGTCGAGTCGGGATGGATTCGCTGCCACCCAATACGCCACGGATGTCTTCGGCCGAGCCGCCCTTCAACGTGGCAATCTGGGCCAGCACGCCGCGCGGCCGCGCCGCACTGGGAGTCGAGGGCTTCGGTGAGGGTTGAATCTCGGTCAGGACGCGCGTCGTCGTGGTGTCCATGATCAGGGCCGGGTCCAGACGCACCGCGCGATTGAGCAAATTCGTTCTGAGCGTGGCGGCATAATCGCTTCGCAGCATCCGCGAGATCAACAGCGCGGCGATCGCGAGCGCCAGGGCGGCCGCGACTTGAAGACGCCCGAAGCCCATCGGGACCAGCGAGATCGCCCCGGCGACCCCATAGCCGAGCGCATCGCCCGTTCTCTCGACCCCGACGTCCACGATGGTCTTCGAAGCGTTCTTTTGACTCGACGGCATGGCGTTGTACAGCGGCTCGTAGGCGGAGCGAAACAGAGAATTGCGAAGCACGTACTCGGCCCCTCGGGCGGTGGCCGCGCTAGCGAGACCCGGCACCGCGATCGCCCCGAGGCAGCCGAGCGCGACGCCGAAGGGGAGAGCGGCCGTCGTTTGGACGAGCCCTGCCCGCTCGATGGCCCGGCGACTCAGAAACAACTGAAACACGAGAGCGAGCAGAGAGGTGGACGCGTAGAAGGATGAGAACAGCCTCATCTTCTCGGCCTCGGAGTGAAACTGCGCCTGCACGTGCCCCTTGAACGAGTAGTCCAACAAGGCGGCAGTCATGGCCAGCAGCAGCACGAATGCCGCGAGCCTGAGGAGATAGCCGTTTCGGCCGTGCGCCGACGCGGTCGCGGCGGTCGGGGCCCCTTCGGGACCCGGGTCGTCGAGCTCGATCTGTGCCCGCGACTCCGAGTTGCTCAACGAGCGAGCCCCCGCTGCGCAGGCCAAGTGCAGGCATGCCAGCACCGGAAGCATCACCGCAACGCCCAGGACGGCTGCGAGCAAGCCCCCCACGACGCCTCCCACGGACGCCGCGAGCGCGGCGCGCGCCAGCTGCCGTCGGCTCGCCCGAGGGTCGATGCCGTCGCTCAGGATGGACCAGAACGCCGACGTGAGCAGCGGCACCGACATGATGTGGAGAAACAGCACCACGGCCGTGATTCGGTCCCGATGAGCGGCGCGCAACGCCCATTCGACGAGGTGAAGGCCCGCGCTGGCGAGGTAACCCCAGGTGACGGCACGCGCCGCGCCGACGCGCGTAAACAGCTTGGGTGCGGCCAGCGCCATGAGGCTCGTCGGAACCACCGCGACGAGCGCGATGAAAGACAATGCCTTGATCGGGAACGCCGTGAAGAACAGGGCGTCGCGCGTGGCCTTTCCGCCGATCTGATGCGCGATCATCGAGACCGAAGCCAAGCCCGCCAGCCACGCCGACGCCTCCGGGCCTGCTCGGCGCCCGGTCATGCCTTCCTCCCGTCAGCCGGCATGCTTCATTGCGATTGCACGAGGTTCATGCGGCGAAGCAGGCGCGCGTACCGAGGATCCGAGCGAATGCCGTCAAACACGGGATTCACCGCAATGCTGGCGAGGCTCGCTGACCGTTCCGCGTAGGCCATTTCCAGCGACGCCATGGCTCGAGCGCGATCACCCTTCAAGGCGTAGAGCTTGGCAAAGTCGAAGGGCGACGCGTAGGACGAATCCCGGGTCGATTGCTGGAGCATGAGAAGCTCGAACTGCCAGAGCCCTGCGTACCCCGAGGCGGTGACTTCTCCGCGTAGCAATCGCGTCGCCTCCACGGGGTCCGACCCATAGCGCAGTGCGCGTTCCATGACGACGACCGCCTCCTGGCGTTCGCCCTTGAGCCACAAAGCCAGTGTGAGGGGCCCATAGGCGGCCGTGAAGCTCGTGTCTTGTTCGAGCGTCCTGCGGAATTGGACGATCGCCTCGTCGTAGCGACGTGCGTACAGCAGTAGCGTACCGAGATCCGTGTTGATGATCGTCGACAACGGGTCCAGCTGGCTCGCGAGATCGAGTTCCGTGCGAGCCTCCTTCAGCCGTCCCCGCGAGGCCAGGTGGTCCGCGTACCACTGGTGTGCTGTCGCATAATTGCGATTCAACTCAAGGGCACGTTTGAATTCGCGCTCGGCGCCATCCCAGTCCCAGTCGTAATCCTGGAGCACCGAGGCGAGCGCCGTGTGCGCCTCCGCGAGCGCAGGATCGAGGGCGACCGCCTTCAGCGCCTCCGTTCGCGCCATCGGCATGACCTCCCGCGGCCGGCGATACCCATAGGCCGCCATGAGGTCGTAAGCGGCGGATAGCCCCGCATGCGCGAGCGCAAACGTCGAATCCGCCGCGAGCGCTTGTTTGAAGTTCACGACCGCCTGGTCGAGACCCTCCGCGGTTCGAGCGTTGAGCGCATAGAGACCTCGGAGGTACGAATCGTGTGCGGCGGAACTCGCCGTCGCCGGCTGGGGGGGAGGTATGCCCTGGGCCCGTTCGAGCAGGTGCGGCAGGATCGTCCGCACGATGGTGCGGGCAATGGAATCCTGCACGGCGAACACGTAGCTGGGATCGGCGTCGTAGTCCTGCCCCCAAAGTTGCGCCTCGTCGTGGGCGCGCTGGAGATGAGCCGACACTCTGAGTTGACTCCCCGCCTTGAGCACGCTGCCGTCGAGTACGTAGGCGGCACCGAGCTCACGTGCGATCTGGCGCACGCCCTCGGTCGTGTGCCGATACCTCATGACGGACATGCGTCCGAGCACGCGAACTCGCTCCGGGGGAATCTTGAGCTGGGTCAGCAATGCGCCGAGCTGAGTGATCAGCTCTTCCGTCATGCCGGCGGCTCGGAACTCCTGATCCTGGTCGGTGCTGAGATCCTGGAAGGGCAGCACCGCGACGGCCGTCGCGGGGTTCAGGAGCGGCCACAGCACCCGCGCCAGGATCACCACGATCACGAGCGCCACGAACAGTGACAGGGTGGCGATCAACCGCGGTGGCGGATGAGATTCGCCGATCCGTTTCAGGTCCGATTCGAGCTCGCCCGCGGTGCGATAGCGTGACTGGGGGTCCTTCTCGATCGCCTTCAGGATCACGCGTTCGAGTGCAGCCGAGATCTCGTGATTCACAGCGCGTGGGCGTTTGGGGCTCTCGTTCAAGATCGCGTACTTCAGCGAATCTCCATGGAGGCCGGGGTACAGGGGTTGCCCGGTCGCCATTTCGTACAGCACCGCGCCCGCGCCGTAGATGTCCACTCCTGGCTCGTCCTTGTGACCCAGCAGGCGCTCCGGCGCCATGTAGGGCAGGGTGCCGACGACGGTGTGCTCCTTCGTGACCCCCCCCGAGTCCGTCAACGTGCTCGACTCTTCCCACTTCTTCGCGAGGCCGAAGTCGAGGATCTTGAGGCGGTTCTGAGCGGTAATTCTCAGGTTCGCCGGCTTGACGTCTCGATGGATCAAGCCCTCCGAGTGCGCCGCGGCGAGCCCGTCGGCAAGCTGGATTCCAAACTGCACGACCTCGGACTCCGGGAGCGGACCACCCCTGAGCGCTTCATCCAATGTGACGCCCGGGACAAACGTCATCACCAAGACGTCGAATCCGTCGATGCTGCACGTATCACGAACCGACACGACGTTGGGGTGGTCCATCGGCGCGAGATGCCGCACCTCGTCGAGGAACCTCTTGCGCGCGGCCTCGTCGCCCTGGCTTGAGGGCGGCAGCACCTTGACGGCGACCGGAATATTGAGGCGCGTGTCCACGGCCTTGTAGACAATGCCCATCCCGCCGCGACCGATCTCCTCGACCACGTGGTAGCGCCCGTCGCAGATCGTCGAGCCGATCATTCCGAGTGCACGTCGGTTGGCGAGTGGGCGGCTCAGCGCTTCCAGTAGAGCGCCGCCGCGGAATGGCGATCCGCAGCCCCGGACCCGGGGTTCCCGTGCGCCACCAGGGTGGACGTCGCCAGCCTGGGCGAGGGCCTGGTCCGCAAACGCCTCGGGGCGGGTTTCCTCGTGCTGTCCGCCGCTGCCGGCTGATCCTCGGTGCCGGCGGGTTCGCGAGTGAGCGCCAGGACTTCGTTGCGGGTCAGCGAGGTCCTTTGGCCGGGTCCCTTGTGCTTCGTCGGGAACTGCACCGCGGCACTCATGTCCGCGGCCCGGTTCTCCTCGTCTCGGGTGATTTCACGACCCGAAATGCCGATGAGGGCGAGCGCCTGTTCCCTGCCGCCGACCGCGGCGACCGCTTCCAAAACCGAAGCGCGAGCGAGGCTGTCTTGCCCTATGAGATACAGTGTGATGCCTCGGTCCAGGAGGATTCCGGCGTCGGCCGTGTCTGCCCGGGAGGCGCTCTCGTAGAACTTGAGTGCCACCTCGCGCTCGCCGCGAAGCAGCCGGATGTTGCCGAGGTTCGTCAACGCCCGCGCGTCGCCGGGCGAGTGGGCGAGCAGCGACGTGAAGACGGAGTCCGCAGCCGCGAGGCGGGCTTGAAGCGCCAGGGTGATTCCGAGCTCGCATTCACGGTGGACATCGGCCGAATCGGCTGCTGCCGGGTGATGAACGACGCAGCAAAGCCATAGTGCGGCGACCGGCATCGATTGCCAGGGACGGAACGTCATCACACCTCCTCAATCACGCCAGTAGAAGAACCCGTTACTGCGGCCGAACGGCAGGGTGGAAGCAGGCGGCAGCTGGCCCGCCGCGCGAAACAAGGCACGCGTCTCTTCTTCTGCAGCCTCCGGCATTCCTTGGGTGACGATGTCGGCCGCCGCGGGAATCCCGAGCAGCCGGCAGGCAGGGCCCAAACCCCCGCTTCGCTTCAATCCCTCGGCGATGGCCTTGCGCGCCCCTAGTGAATCGCCCATCGCGTGCTTCACCAAACCGAGATTCAGCCAGATCCCCGCGTCGGCCGGATCGGCGGTGAGCGCGCCCGTTAGATACCTGAGGGCCGGCGTGAAGCCGCCCTCTGCGGCCAAGATCACGGCGACGTTGTTCTGGGCGCGCGCGGAATGCGGCTCACGCCTCAGGACCTCGTCGAGCAGACCCTTCGCGTCCTCGAGCTCTCCGGACCGGTAGTACTGGCGGGCGATCTCGTTCAGTGCCCCCGGCGCGATCTCGATACTCCGCAGCGCGCTGTCGTACGTCGACCCGATGAATTCACGTTGCCATGATTCGAGGCTTTGTGCATCCACCGTCACGCGAGCGGCAACCACCGAGGCTTCGGGAAACCGCGGAGCTGCGACCGACTGAGGCGTGAACTCCGCCGGCTCGAAGCGGGCCTGGGCCGAATCCACGTCCACGGCCTTCAGCTCGCCGCGTTGCTCCGCGTCGTGGTAGGCCGTTGCTCCCTGCCGCCACGCGTCGCAGAAACTCTTGCCCACGGCGGTCGTCTCGAGTGGGATCCATACTTCATCGTCTCGGATCGCGTAAAGTGCTGGCGGCACGCCGAGGACGGAGCGGTTGCGCTCGTGAATGCCGGTCCCCATGAGCAGGAACAGGTGCCCTGGCACGTCGAGAAGCTTCGTCGAAATGCCGACGTTTTCAAACAGGGCGGCCACGAGGACGCTGAGATCGTCGCAGTCGCCTGAGCGCTTGGTCAGGGTCTCAGTAGGATACTGCACGGTGTCCACGGCGCGCGGAACGACCGAGATGCGGCTATAGGGATTGTTTGGATCCGGTACGTACGCCACTCCGGTCGCGCCGAGCGCGTCGAAGATCGCGACAGCGTCGGCAAGATTGGGATTGTCGAACCACCGATTCGGCTGCAATTCGACGAGCCGGCCTGCTTCGTGAGCGAAGGCATCCACGATCGGATCACGCGTCGTGACGTACGCGGCGGCAGGGGCCACACCGTCCGCCCAGCTCACGGCCCCCGGACCGTAGGCCGCGCAGCGTGCAGACGCCCTATCCGTGCGCGGCAGCCGAACACTTTGGTACGTCGTCGTCACGCGCACCACCACCGCGCGATCGCCGCGTTGCGACATCGCCTTGTTCGACAGAACGGCGTACAGCGGGAACGCTTCGCTTGCCTTGGGCCGGAGGACGATGTCGCGCTCCGTTGGCGTGTCCATCATCTCCGAAACGTCGACCCCGAGCTTGGCCTGGATGGGGCGGTCTGAGAGGCTGCGGATCCGGACCGTGCCAATGGAATCCGCGGCATAGGTCTTGTAGAGCGACGCGAAGAGATCGTGGGCCTGAACTCGCTCGATACGAATCTGCGAGGGATTGAAATTGAACTCCAGCGAGACGCTGAAATGCTGGGTCGCACTCAGCTCCGGAGGCGCGACGTACGCGTAGTCGGTTCGAAGAGCGCCGACTTTGAACCCGGCGCCGACCGAATAGGTGGGGGCCTCGGGGCCCGTGCGGTCACGTTCGACGCCGGCGCGCAAAGCGATGCGCTGGAGCAAGGAGTACTCGGCGCCGAGATGCCATCGGTCGTCGACGTCGCCTGCGATCGTAGGTCCTCGCGGGATCGTATACGAGAGGCCGGCTCGCACGTTTCTGGGGTACGCGACCACGCCGTCTCCGCCCGAGGTGTAGCGGACTCGCGTGTTGAACACGTCTTGCGCGACGAGCCCAACCCGAACGCTTCTGGCCGGGGTCCCCAGCAAACCCAGATCGATGCCCGACCCGCCGCCCTCACGAATCGTGGACCCGTCGAGACTGGTCTGACGGCTGACGTACTTTGCCGTAACCCCCAACTCGAAAGCGGGAGCGACTCGAGCGGCGTAAGAAAGATCGAATCGATTCTCCCCGAAATTGAGCTCGCCGTCGTCGAACCCCGAATGGTAGACGTCGAACGCGGTCGCCTGATTCAGCGAAAGGGGTACGACGTAAGCGCCCACGTTGTCGACGATGCCCGAGTTGAATAGGTTGGCGTGAGCGAACAGCAGCTCCTGATGACCTAGGCGAGCGAGCCCGGCGGGGTTCCAGAAGAGAGCCGTGGCATCGTCAGCGATCGAGGAAAACGCGCCACCCATGGCGATCGCACGCGCTCCGACGGGGACCTGTTCACTGACCGTGGTCGCGACGGCGGGGACCGCGAAAAGAGCGACGGCAATCCAGATCAGACCAGAGCGCAGCCCGAGTTTGGTTCGCGACTTCGTCAGGAGACTTCCTCGCAGACGCCTTCGTGGCAAGACGGGCGGGATCGCATTCCGTGCGTGGCCGCCCGAGCTTCCGGGAGGGAGGCGTTCGAATACGGAATCCGATGCGGCGGTCTGCTTAGTCGAGCAGAGTCAAGCCGAAGGGTCAAGCCCTGTCAAGCGCGCCGCGTGCCCATCCGTTCGTTCGTGGCGCCGGATTGATCTCGAAATGCGTGGCTCGCTCGAAGAATGGGGCGTAGTGTTGAGCCTGCGCCGGTTCGGCGCTTCGACATCAGTGAGGAGGGCGCTCCCCATGCGCGGGCCGCGCAAGCGATCGATCGCGTCGACATCGTACGTATGGGCGTGGATGGTCGCGGCGGCACTGCTACCACCGATCGGCGCCGCGGCCCAGACTTGGCCGGGCATCTGGAACGGCCCTGACGGCCGCGGAATCTACGGCCAAGGATCGAACGCGGCGCCGCAGGCGATCTCGGATTTGTCGGGTGGGGCCTACGTCATGTGGTCGGCCGAGCCCTCGGAGCGTCTGTTCCTCGTCCGAGTGAACGCCAACGGGGATCCGCCGTCGTGCCGGCAGCAGACGTGTCCCCCCACCTGGTGGACGACGACACCGCGCGCGGTATCCAGTTACACCGGATCCAAGGAGCAGAATCCCGCGGCGGTGACCGAATTCTGCGGCGGGCTGTACGTCGTGTGGGAAGACAACCGCGACCCGTCCGGCTCCTTCGACCTCTACGCGCAGCACGTCAACCCGGACGGTACGCTGAGTGGTAGCGATGTGGCTGTGGCCGGGATGCTGGCCGGAAGCTACTACCCTGCCATCGCAACCTCGATCAACGGCCTCGCGCCCTATGGGCAGGACGGAGCCATCATCGCCTGGGAAAGCCCGGATACGCGACAGGCGGGGCGCCGGAAGATCTACGCGCAGAAGGCGTCGGGCTCGACGGGAGCCTGCGGACCGGGGGTCACCATGAAGTGGGCTCCCGATTCCGGCGTGGCCGTCACTCCCGTGGGATGCGCTGCCGCAACCGAGCAGGATCCGGCGATCGTTTCGGACGGCTCGGGCGGCGCCATCATCGCGTTCGTGTCGACTCGCGACGGCTCGCAGCAGATCTATACGCAGCACGTGCTCAACGGCGGTACGCTGGACGCGCAGTGGGGCGGCTCGCCGGGAGGCTGCGGCGCGAGGATCGCACCCACGGCGTACTCGCAGACCGACCCGCGTCTCGTGAGAGAGACGACCGCGCCGTACGGTGCGCTGGTCGTCTGGGTGGACGACCGACCGAACGCCGCGGGCATTCGCTACAAGCAGCTCTATGCCTGTCGCCTGAAACAGGACGGCACCGTGCTCAACGGCGTATTCCAGGTCTGCAGCTTGCCCGGAGACGCCAGCAATCTCGTCATGACCCCCGACTACGCCGGAGGGGCGATCATCGCATTCGATCACTTCAATCCCGACGATCCCAATCCCGCGGCCGGGTTCAATCTCTACGCACAGAAGATCGCCTCCGACGGTCACGTGGTCTGGCCCGGAGGAGCCGCCCAACCGGTTGCGGTCTGCGTCGCCGACAACGCGCAACATCTGCCCAGCATCGACACGGATGGGCAGCACGGTGCCATCATCTCGTGGCAAGACTTCAGGGAGAGCCAGTCGACCCCGCACGTGTACCTCCATTGCGTGCTGAGCGGCGGCAATCTCGCCCCGCGATGGGGTGTCGCCGGCGAGCGGCTGTCCACGAACTCCATGGCTCAGCGCGCGCCGGCCGTGCTGCTGACGGCCTACGCCGGGGCCGTCGCCGTGTGGGAGGACGATGCCAGCGGGTCGACGGGCGTCCCCGGCATCTCCGCCGAGCAGTCGCAGGCGTGCTGTCTCACCGGGGTCGACGACGCGACGTCGCGGACGATCGAGGTTTCGCCCGCGGGTCCAAATCCCTTTCGTCAGGCGGTGCGACTAACGGCGGCACTCGCGGCGCGCTCGTCGCTGACGCTCGAGGTGTTCGATGTACAGGGTCGCCGGCTGCGGACGCTGGCGCGTGGCAGCTTCGGGCCAGGCATGCACGCTTTCGAGTGGGATGGCACCCAGGAATCGGGAGCGCGGGTCGCTCCGGGTCTCTACCTGCTCCGAACTCGGATCGGGGCTTCCACATGGCAACAGAAGATCGTGCGCCTGCCGTAGGCCGCTGGGTGCTGCGGTTCGGCGTGCTGGCTCTTGCCGGCATCGCACACCCCGCGCATGCGACGCGCTACCCTCCTGGACCGGCGGGGACCTGCCCGGACACGTTGACCATCTTCCGAGTGCAGAATCTCCAGGCCACGTGCCATCCGGTGCTCGGCGACTCGGTCTACGGGCTCGCAGGGATCGTCACCGCCATCGACCAGATCCCGACCAGTTTCGGCTTCGTCATCCAGAACAACGCGTCGGGTGCCAATGGGGCACCGTGGACCGGCGTCGACATCTCGACCGGCAGCAGCAACCGAGCGGCATCGCTCGGGCTGGCGCTGGGGGACAGTGTGGTGGTGTACGGAAAGACGAGCGACTTCCAGGGCGAGACTCAGATCGCGTCGTTCAACGGAATCATGTCGAACCCCGACATCATCACGCGAAAGGTGAGCTCGGGGCGACCCATTCCGGCCGTCCATTTGGGCACCGCGGCCGAGTTGCGCGATACGGTGGGCAATCCGAACGCCGAGCCCTGGGAAGGCTGCCTCGTGCAGCTGGACGGCCCGCTACGGGTGGCGCGCACCGCCGCCACCGGGGGACTCAGTGTGAATTCGTTCATTGCCGTGGACGAGAGCACATGCCCCAATGGCTCGGTGGGTCCGTGCGACAGCGTCTACGTCGACGAGGGCACGCTGGCCGGCGGCAATCCCACCCTGCCGCCGACCGGGGCAGTCGTGGACACGGTCCGCGGCATCTACACCCAGCGCACCGCGGGTTACCGAATCCAGACGCGAACCGCAGCCGATCTCGTCCTCGACACGCCTCCCAGCCTGAGCGACGCCTATCCCGTCGCCGCCGATACGGTGCGCGTCGTGTTCGATCGAGCGGTGACGTCGGCGTCGGCCCAGAACGTCGGCAACTACTCGCTCGCCTCCTTCGGGTCCGTCCTGTCCGCCACGCTCGTCGAGCCCAACGCGGTCCACGTCAAGATCGCAAACGGGCTGACGGTCGGGGACGCGGAATCGATCACGGTCGCCGGGATCGCGTCGGCAAACGGCGCCGTCATGCCGATGCCTCAGACTCGTCCGTTCGTGAACGGCATACTGAGCGTCGCCGACATCCAGGCCCCCGATCCGGCCGCTCTGGCCGGGTCGCCGTGCGTCGACCGCTCGCGGTTCGCAGGTCCGGACTCGGCGCTGGGCGCGAGGCTCAGCTTCCGCGGCATCGTCGTGAAAGGCTTCGGAGCCACATTCTTGATGACGGATCCTCATGCGGGACAGAAGGCACCGGCCCGTTCCGGCGTCGTGTTGTTCGGATCCAATCCGCCGCTCGTGCAGGGGCATCGGTACCTCATCGCCGCGGCGGTTCAGGAGTTCTACGGGGAGACGAACGTCGTGGGGAGCGCCTATCAGCGCGACGAAGGCGATCAATCGAGTCAAATTCCGCTGCCGCAGGACCAGCTCGCCACGAACATCGGCGCCTTCGAAAACGCGACCTGTGATTCGTCGCAGAGCGCCGTCACCGGCGAGGACTTCGAGGGCTGCCTCGTATCATTGAGCTGCGCGCGGATCGTCGGCGGCAGTGATCCTCCCGCCGGCGCGAGCTTTCGCGTGTGCGGCCCGGTCGGCGTCTACTCGGACACGATGCAGGTCGTGAACGCCGGATCGACCTACTCGTTCGATCCGACCCCACTTCATTTTCTGGACGTCGTGGGACTGCTCCGCTACACATTGGGGACCTTCCGGCTCTACCCACGCTCCGACGCAGACATCGTCGACCACGGGACCTCGGGCCCATGCGCACTCACGCGCATCGTCGACGTCTCGCGCGACGGCAACGACGGACACGACCCCGATATGGCCCTCACCTCGAACGGGTCGTTGCTCGCGGTCTGGGGGCGTGCGAACGACTGGGTGGCTCACGGATCCTCGCTCGACGACGGATTCAACTTCGCTCGTCCGCGGCTGCTCTCGGTCCCGGGCCGCCAGCCGGCCGCGATCATGACCCCGGTGGGGACGGTGTTGGTCGCCGCGGGCTCGACCGATTCGTACCTCACGGTCAGCCGCTCCCCCGATGGCGGACGCAGCTTCCGGCCGTCGCCCACTGTCGTCCAACCCCTTCCGGGCTCGGCGCACCCATCCCTGGCAGTCGATTACGGGGGTGGAGTCCATCTGGCGTGGGACGTGGACACGGTCGCGGTCTACTACGCGAAGTCCACGGACCAGGGCAAGACCTTCGGCAATCCGCAGCTGCTCTCGGCGCCCGACGGTGCGGGGGTGACGCATGGGCGAGCGGACGTCGCGGCCGACAGCGCCACTCAGAACGTTTACGTGGTCTGGAACCATACGAGGAATGCCGGGGCGCCGCAGGAACGAATCGAGTTCAGTCGATCCACCACGGGCGGTTCGTCGTTCCCGGCCCCCGTGACGATCTCCGACCCCTCGCGTCTCGCGCACGACCCCCAAGTGATCGCCGATCCTTCAGGTGCCGTGGACGTCATGTGGGTCTACGCCGGCGCCAAGGATAGCGTCGTGCTCGTCGAGTCCGTGGATGCTGGCGTGACGTTCGGCCGCAAGGCCGCAGTCGAGATTCCCGGCGACGGCAACGGCAGCACCCGCGTCCCGTCCTTCGTCCGCGCCCGGGGTGGCACCGTATATGCGGTCGTCCAGACCGACATGAACGGCGCGTCCGAATGCCTCTATTTCTCCCTGCCATTCGGCAGCTCGACGTTCACCTCACCGCTTGATTTCACCAATTCTTCCGATGCGTCGCTGGATCCCGTCATCACCCTTGACGCCTTCGGCACGCCGGTCGTGGCGTGGTCCGACATTTACGGGGGTGCGCGGGATATCTTGTTCCGCCGGATCCTTCCCTGATCCCCGCATGAAGCTGACACTCGAGTCGGTGCGAGTGCTCCCGGCGCTTGCCTTGCTGGCGGGATTGACCGCGTGGGCGCCGGCCGCGCGGGCGACCTGGAGAACGTTCGGGCTCGCGTCGGGCCTGCCGTCGCTGAACGCGCAGGCGGTCCTCGAGGACCACTCGGGCTCGCTGTGGTTTGGGACCGACGCCGGGGTCGCCCGCTACGACGGCGTCGTGTGGCGGACGTTCACGACGTCGGACACCCTGGTCTCGAACCGCGTCGCGACGATCACCGAAGACCGCGCCGGCAATCTCTGGTTCGGCACCGACGGCGGCGTGAGCCGGTACCAACCGGTCTCGCGCCAATGGCGATCGTACACCCGGGCGAACACCAACCTCGGGCTCGTCTCCGACGACGTGCGGGCCGCGATCCAGGATCGCGCGGGCGTGCTGTGGTTCGCGACCGGCGGGGGCGTGAGTCGCTATGATCCGATGAACGACGCCTGGCAGAGTTTCACCATCGCGACCACCGGGGGCGGGCTTCGCTCCAACAGCGTCCTCGCGATCGCCGAGGATGCCGCCGGCACGCTCTGGTTCGGCACCGCCGGGGGTGGTGCCAGCCGATTCCACCCCGACAGTCTTCCTCAATGGCGAGTGTACACGCCTTCAAACACGGCCAACGGCCTCCCCTCGAGCACGGTGCCCGCGGTCTACGCCGGGCCTGGCGGTGCGATCTGGTTCGGAACCGACACGGGTGGCCTGAGCCGCTTGCTTGGCTCGCGATGGACGAATTTCGTCTTTCCGTTCCTCTTTGGCATCAGCTCGCTCACGGGCGACGTGGATGGAAACCTGTGGGTCGGCGGTGCGGGTGGAGTGAGCCGATTCGACGGTGACATCTGGCGAGCCTATTCCCATGCCGATGGGCTGGTCAGCGACGCGGTGCGTGCCCTGCGATTCGATGGCTCGGGCAACCTGTGGGTCGGGACGAATCGTGGGGTGAGTCTTTACGATCGCGTGTCCTGGCATCCGCTCGCCGGCCTTGGCTCGAGTGTCCTCGCGGCGTGCCGGGATTCCACCGGGGTCCTTTGGCTCGGTACCGACGGTGCCGGCGCGGCCCGCGTTCATGGGGACACGCTCGCGCTCTATCGGCTCGGACAAGGCCCCGCCAGCGGAGTCGTGCAGGCCATCGCGGCGGACAGCGCCGGAGCGCTGTGGTTCGGAACCGACAACGGCGTCTCGCGATACGACGGAACCACGTGGTCGACCTTCGACACGAGCTCCGGTCTCGCCGCGCAGGACGTGCGTGCGGTTCTCGTCGATCGCTCGAATCGCGTCTGGTTCGGAACCTCGGCCGGCCTCAACGTCTATGACGGCGTCGCGTGGCGCTCGTTCACTCACGGCGACAGCGAGCTCGCTGACGTCGACCTCCACAGCCTCATGATGGATCACGTCGGCAGGATCTGGGTCGGTGGCGCCGCGGGGGTGAGCGTCTGGGACGGAGTCGGGTGGTCCGCGTATACCACGGTGAGCACCTCCGGCGGTCTGCCGGCTGGGGCCGTCCACGCGCTGCGAGAGGATCGTCTTGATCGGCTGTGGTTCGGGACCGAAAACGGGCTCGGCCTACTCGAGGGAAATGTCTGGCGCACCGCCGCACTGCCCGCTCCGGGGCCGGCAGGGTGGCCCGTTCGCACCATTCTCGAGGATCATCGGGGCGTGCTGTGGGTCGGCACCTTCGGCACCGGCGTGTTTCGCTACGACGAATCCGCCTGGCATCGGTTCACGACCGACGACGGACTTCCGAACAACGTCGTCCAGGCCATCCTCGGGGAGCCCTCCGGTGACGTCTGGTTTGGCACCGGCGGCGGGGCGGTCCGCCAAGAGCCCGATCGCGTCGCTCCCCAAACGGTGGTGAGCCCGTCACCGCCACGGTTGTCCGCGAGCAGGCTCCAGACGTTTCACTTCGCAGCCGGGTTCGGCGAGACCGATGGCATCAGCTTCCAGCATGCCCTGGACGGCGTCTGGTCCAGCTGGTCGGCCGACCCGTTCTGGGTCGCGGAATCGCTTGCCGACACTCTGCACCAGTTTGTGGTCAGGGCACGCGACGCGATGGGCAACATCGATCCGTCACCCGACACCGTGTGGATCGAAATCGACTCGACGCCGCCTGAGCCGCTCGTCATCTCACCTTCATTCGGACAGCCCGTGCGGGACTCGATTGCCATCGTGGGCACGGTGGCCGACAAGCGGTTCGTGAGCTACCGCGTCGACGTGCGCCCTGTCGGGGCGGTCAGTTGGGACGCGGCGCCCGCGCAACGTCTTGCTCAGTCGGCCACGGCGGTGACGGCCGGGGTACTGGCCACTTGGGCCACCGCGACCGTGCCCGATGGACCGTACGAGCTGCGCGTCGCCGTGACCGACGTGCTTGGCCTGACGGGAGTGGTCCAGGTGGACGTCGTGGTCGACAACCATGCGCCTTACGCGGGCGTCACGACTCCCGCGCGAGTCAGCGCCGAGCTCGGCGGCGACGTCTACACGACCAATGCCGACGTGCATCTGTACATGCCGCCTCACGCCTTCATCGAGGACGCGATCGTATTGATTATCCCGGTCGTCGAGGCGGGATCGGACGTGCTGCCGAACGGAGCTCGACGCGTCACCGAAGTCGACAGCATCGGTTGGGGGACGGCGAGGCTCGTCAAGCTGGCGACGATGGAGCGGTCGTTCGAGGCGTCGAGCTCCTCGGACAGCGCGATCGCGCTCTACGGCGCGGTGGGCGGCGGGGCGTGGCAGCGCATCGGCGGCACGGTGAACGCGGGTCCCCGCCGGGTATCGGCGCCGCTGAGTGGCCCGGGGCGGTACGCGGTCTACGTCGAGCCCACCGCGCCGGTCGGTCCGCGGGTGCTGACGGCGATGTCGCTCACGCCGCGGGTCTTCTCCCCAAGCGGCGGTTTTGCCAGCCGGGACATCGCGATTGGATTCTCCCTCGGGCGACCGGGTGCCGTCTCGGTCCGGATCTTCAATCGCGCAGGTCGCCTTGTGCGAGAGATCGCGCGCAGCCAGCCGATGGGCGCTGGCGCCAACCTGGTGCGTTGGGATGGCCGCACTCGGGAGGGCGAAATCGCCGTGGATGGCATGTACCTGGTCACGGTGGAAGCGCTCGGGCAGCGCTTGGAAAAGACGCTCGCGATCGTCCAGTAGGCACGAGCGACGGCCCGGTCCGACCGGTTGCGCACGGTCCGTCGGATGCCTCCTAATGTTTCGCCACGAACGACAGGATGGCGCGTGCCGTCGCCTCGGGATTGGCCGGCGCATAGAAGTGTGGGGCGTTGGGAATCACCGCGAGCTCCGTGCCTCTCGGCAGGCACGCCATGAGCCTGTCGATCGCGAGACGGAAATTCAGTCGAGAGTTCTCGCCCCCCAGCACCAGGGCGGGCACCTTCATCAAGCGGAGGGCTTCGCACGTCAACGGCGTCGGATCCGGGCCGCCGAACATCAGGCGAATCGTGTGTGCGTTGTCGAGCCAGCGCTGGCGCCGTTCCGCCGTGGCCTTCGAGAAGGCGTCCGAGTCGTCCATCACCGCGTTGAACAAGAGGATCGCGGCGCGCACGGCATCTCCTGCCTCGGCTGCGGCCGCGACCGCGGCGAAGTCCTGATGGATCTTGGCGACGGCCGCCTTCCCTTCTGGCGAATCGGGCGCGATGAGCCCGGGTTCCCCGAGGACCACGCTCCGCAAAAGTTCCGGACGGCGCAGCGCCAGGTAGCCGGCCATCCGGCCGCTGTAAGAGCTGCCCACGAGATGCACCTTGCCGACGTTCAGTGCCTCGATGAATCCAGCGAGATCTTGAACGTCTTGGTCGAAGGAGTAGCCGCTCCCATCGTCGGGCCAAGGGTTGGGATGGTGATAGCGGCGGCTCAACGAGACGTAATGATATTCCAGTGAGACATACGGACGGATCACGTCCCACGTGCGCCAATCGCCCGAAGCGCCGTGCGTGAACACCACCGTCTCGCCAACGCCGTCCTCAACGTAGGCAAGATCGATTCCGTTGACTGGCATTTGTTTGATGAGCAAGGCTGCAGCGGGCACGCCGCGAGTCTGAGGCGATTCGCGCACGGAAGACAAGGCATTTCTCGACCCGCCGGGCAACGGCATTCGGATCTGGGGTGCGGGCGCGCTCTAAGTTGTATCCTTGCGCGCGGACACGCGCTTAGGGCCGCGAACCATTCGCCTCGCGGCGTTGTTTCGCTCGCCTCCGGCGACAGGGAGCCCATGGACGACGTCACGATCCGACCCGCGACACCGGGTGATCAAGCGGCGCTGGGGCGCTACGGTGGCGCGCTCATGCGCCAGCACCATGGATTCGATCCGTTGCGCTTCCTCTATTACGAGCATCCTGAGGCGGGCTACGGGCGCTTTCTCGTCGCCCAGCTCGAAGACCCGGACTGCGTCGTGCTGCTCGCCGAGCGAGCGGGGGAGGCCGTGGGCTACGTGTACGCGAGCCTCGAGCCGACGGACTGGAAGGAGCTGCGCGCGGCGTGCGGATACCTCCACGACGTGTTCGTGGACGAGCGCGCGAGGGGTTTGGGTATCGGCGAGCGGCTCGTGCGCGCGGCGATCGGTTGGTTGGAGGCGCACGAAGCACCGCGGGTCGTGCTGATGAGCGCTGCGAAGAACGAGAGTGCGCAACGGTTCTTCGAGCGCTTGGGATTCCGCCGCACGATGATCGAGATGACCCGAGAAGCGGGCGGTATGCCAAGCGATTGACAGGGTACGGGGCGCACGCCTAGCGTCCTCGACTCGGGTTCATTTACCAAGGAGGCCGCCCATGTCCATCAGAGCAATCCTTGTCGCGGGAGTCGCCGTCGTTCTCTGCGGGTCCTCAGCCCATGCGGGCCCCATGAGCAAGGGGACCGTGGAGCTCAGCCCGTCACTGAGCTTCAGTCACAACAGCCTCAGGTCCAACGGAACCGATGACGGGAGTCTCACCACCTTGCTCGCGAATACTCAGGTTGGCTACTGCCTCTCGAACCTCGTCGAGATCATTGGCGGGCCGTTGCTCACCCATCAATCGGTGGACCCTCCGAGCGGCGGGTCGGTGAGCGCGACCTCGTTCGGGTTGAGCGGCGGCGTCCGGCTGAACTTCGCATCCAGCGGGAACATCGTTCCGTTCGTCGGTGCCGCAGTCGGATTCGCATCCAATTCCGGTGATGGCGCTTTCGGAACCGAGACCACGACGATCGCTCCCATCCTCCAGGGGGGAATCCGTGTACTCGTCGGTCCGTCGGGCTCCGTCAACCTTGGCGTAGGCTATCAGCACGAATCGAATGCGTTCGGCGTCAAGGACGAGTCGTCGAACACGTTCGCCTTCGAGGTAGGAGTCTCGCTGTTCCCTGTTATAGGCCCTTAGAGCCCGAGGTGCCTTGATTCATTACGCGTCGGGTGGGCGCTCGAGCGGAGTCGCCTCGTTCGCGGCCAGGAGTGAAGCCTCGAGCGTCAGCCGTTCGCATTGGGCGATTCGATCGCCGGTGCGGACAACTCCGCCGACGATGATCCGGCAATTGAGGCCCGAGCGGTTGAGCAGCGGCTTGAGCACCTGCTTGCCGACCAGGTTCTGGAGGTACATGCACGGCACGTTGAGCCGCCCGCCGTAGAGCACGCATTCGCCGACGCGAAAGTACCGGCCGACGAGATGGTTGAGCGGCACACCGCGCGTGGTCAGGTTGCGACGGTGCTCGTGGGGGTCGAGTGCGATCCCGCGGTCTCGCGCCAACGCTTCGAGCGTCTCGACCTCGATCAGCGTCGCCTGACGATCGATGTGGTGCTTGTTCGAGTAGGTGCCGAGCCGCGTCGCGTAGCGATCACCCTCGATGCCCGTGCCGGCGATCAGACGCGCCTCGGCTAAGGGCTGCATGGGCGACGACGCCTTGGGTGCGACATGGATGTGGAGCAGCTCGCCTTGCCAGGGCATGGTCGTCTCCGTGAACGATGTCCGGACGGGCCGCGAAACGCGCAGGCGTTCGCCGTGACTCGGCGAAGGCTACGTTGCCGGCGGGTCGATGTTCAACGGCAGTCGGGCGGTGTTTCGAGCCCTGCACGTGATCCGGCTGGATCAGCGGAGTGCCTGATCGGCGCCAGCATTGAGCTCTTGTCGAAGGCAAGGCTCGTTCGGATGGAGTGAGGTAGGAGGATGCGGGCTCCTCTTCTGGGGGAGGCCGTATTCCTGTGAAGCGGCTCAGAACCGTCGTAAGGGTCGTCGCAGCGACGGGCCGCGCGCGGCAGCAGATTGGAGGAATCGCCGCACGACGCCTCGACGCAGCGGCGAACGGTACGCTGGGGGTGTACGCATCTCGTTTGAGTCCGTGCCCGTGGGCAAAGGGTCGGCCGCCAGTGCCGCGGCCGCGTCCAGCTCGCCGGCACCGAGCTCGCCGGCCATCTCGGGGTTCAGCTCGTCCAGTGACACCGCCGTCGCCGCGAGCCGATCCATCACCTGCTGCCGGTTCCAAAGCGGGTGAAGGGAGAGCAGCAACGCGGCGGCGCCGGATACGAATGGCGCCGCCATCGACGTGCCGCTCCACAAAACGTAGCGACCCCCGAAGTAGGCGCTGCGGATCGCGACGCCCGGAGCACTCAGGCTGACGAAGCTTCCGTGGGAGGTAAAGGTTGCGGCGTGGCGATCGGCGTCGACGGCGGCCACGGCGACCGCATGGGGGCTGCTGGCCGGATACTCCACGGGATCGTCGGCGCCCCAGTTGCCGGCGGACGTCACGCACACGATCCCGTTTGCTTCGGCTTGCGCGAGTAGATTCTCGATCGCCTCGCTGGGGCGCAGCATGCCGAGGCTCAGATTGATCACCCGTGCGCCATGGTCGATCGCCCACCGAATCCCTGACGCAACGCTCAGCATGTCGCCTCTGCCGTCGGCGTCGAGCACACGCACGATCAACAGCCGCGCATCGGGCGCGGTTCGCGCGACGATCCCCGCGACGTGAGTGCCATGTCCCCGCGCTTCGTCGATCAATCCATCGCCGTCGTTATCGATGCCGTCGGGCTGGTCGGTGGGGTCTGCGTCCCCAGAGATGAAATCCCAACCGCCCGCCACGCGACCTGCCAGCGCCGGATGATTGAGCTCGGCGCCCGTGTCGAGAATCGCCACGAGTACGCCTGCGCCGCGGCTCACAAGCTGGGCCGCGTCGAGCCCGATCGCCAGAGCCGCGGGCTGCTCCGTGTACGTCATCATGCTTCCCAGACCGTCGTCGAACGCCCACGACTGTTGACGCGACTCGGCGGTCTCGAGGTATCCGTTACGCTCCGAAGTGATGACGCGGGAATCCAAGCGCATGCGATTCGCGAGATCGTCCGGGCTCTCTCCCGTCGCAGGCCAATAGGTTGTGAGGCCCGGGCTGTCATTCTGGTCGAGGGTCGCGCCATAATCCTGTCCGAACTCCTCCGCATCTACACCGGGCGCGAGCGTGACCATGACTTGGCGCTCGGGATTGTTGGCTCCACCCGAACCTGGCGCCATGTTGCCGACCCCACCGGGCGGGTCTGTAGGCGTTCCGGATTGGGGAGACATGGTCGGGTTCTTCAACTGTGAATCGGCGGCGGGCGTCGTGGGCAGATGGCGCGCGCAGGAGGCAGCCGCGAGGATCAGTACCGTCAGGGCGAGGGGGGTAGCGCAAGCTCGTAGGGAGGCAAGGCGGCCCGCGAATCGCAATGTCATGGTGCCACCTCCGGATGGGCGTTGATGATACCCGAGGCTCTGGAACGGTTGGAAGCGCCAAACGGCCGTCGTCCGTCTCGGTTCGACGCGACGTCGGGGCCACCCAGCACCACAAAGCCCGCCCACTCCAGCGGGTGCGCCCCCTGCCTCATCCGCGCGGCTTGAGCGCCCGACAGTGCGCCGCCGAGCGTGTGGCCGTCCGCCAGCCGCCGGTAGAGATCGGCCATGAGCGCCGCAGTCGCCTCGTCCCCGACATCCCAGTGCGATGCGAGCACGCGGCCCGCCCCGCTCAGCAGGAATGAGCGAACCAAGCCGAACCATTCCTCGCCTGGACTCACGAGAGCACGCGCCGTCTGACAAGCCGACAAGCCCACCCACGAGGCGGCGAGGCGCAACTCGGCGAGTTCGGCCGCGAGCAGCCAGCGATCCGCGAATCGGAGCGCCGATTCGTGCGGAGCTTCGGCCCGAAAGTGGCCGTGGCCGGCGAAGTGGATCCATGGCGCTCTTGGCGCAAGTTCGAGGAAACGCCCCGCCGTCGCTTCGGCACCGACGAGCAGCCGCGCACCAGGAAAGCGATCCACGACCGCCCGCGTCTCCCGTTCGACATTCTCGAGATCACCGGTATCGGCAGCGATCACGACCGGTGCGTCAAAGCGATGCTCACCTGGCGTTCGCCTTGCACTCGCCGCCGGACCCACCGTCGAGAGCCGCAGCCCCGGCACGACCAGCACTTCCATCGCCTCGCAGAGCGAACGCCCATCCGGCAGCGGAAGCGCGGCCCATGGCAAACGCGCCAGCGGGCCCACCGGAACGACCGCGAGCGACTGAGGCGAGTGATCCGCGGGGAACTCACGCAAGACCGGCCAAAGCACGCGAGCGGCAAGCTCCGCGAGCGCGTCGTTCGAGTCGGAGCCCGGGGCTCGTTCGTGAACTGGGGCGAAGGCCACGCCGCGCAGGTCAAACAGCAGCAATTGAACCAGCTTCCCCAGCTCCTGCTCTCGAATCAGCTTCGCTCGGCCGGCGAGCCCGTCACGGCTCAGCGCGATTGCGCCGAGGGTCCCGTCGTGCAGGAAGTAATCCACCAATAGCTGGCCCTCTGCCAGTGACCGCTGCAGCGTGCCCGCGCGGATCCCTGTAGCGGGCAAGCGCAGGAGCGTGCGGGGGACGTTGCCGCTCAATGACGGGCGCGCGATACCCGGATGCGGGGCGGCGAACGTGTCGTCGGATCTCGAGAGACGCCGGCGCTCCCGTGCTTGCTGCGACGCCGCCCATTCGCGGGCGAGCTTCGGCAGGGTCGCAAGATTGGCGCTCCGGGCACGGCCGAACAGGCCCACCAAGGCGCGCCCACGGCCTCTCTCGAGCACCTCCAACGCGGATCCGACGCGACCCTGGCTCAGCTCCAGCGCGGCCAGCTCCAGGTGGGGCCAACCCCACTCCCCCCAGAAGCTCGAGCGCCACTGCTCGTCGAGGACGCACGCCGCGAACCGTTCGGCTTCCACTGCCGCGCGCCGCAGCCTGCCCCGCGCCCGCGCGACATCTCCTCGCGCGCGTGCCAGAGCTGCTTCAGCGGCGAGCGTTAGGTGACGCAATCGCGGTGACGGCTGCCGTTGTACTCGCTGTGATTCGGCGAGGCTCGCTGCCGCGCCCAACTGTTCGCCACACTCGAGCTGCGCGCAGCTGAGCAGCGCGAGGCAACAGGCTTCTCGTTCGCGGTCGCCCGCACGCATGAACCGTCGCCGAGCCGAGGCGAGAAGCGCCGCAGCCGCTCGTGGATTACCGTCGCGCAGCCATGCTGTCGCCAGCCCTACGAGGGCTTCGCCGGTCCAGACGTCGTTGCCCTCGGCGTGAAACATGGCAAGCGAGCGCTCGAGTCGGGCGACGGCCGAGGCACGCTGGCCCAGGCGATGCTCGGCGAGCGCCGCGAACGTCTCGGCCTTGGCCCGTTCATAGGAAAGGCCGAGGTCGACGCATTTCTGGATCGCGCAGCGCGCTTCCGCTAGGGCGTGCCCGTGAGCCCCCATGCGCAGAAGGATCTCCGATCGATCGAGTGCCGCCAGCGCCACAAATGAGGGATAGCCGCGACGGCCCGCTTCATCAGACACGTGGCTCAGCTGCTCGAGGGCGGCTTCGTAGTGATGTTCCAGGAAATCGAGGTAGCCGAGGTTGTATTCGGCGTTGAGCGCATCGAGCTCGAAGCCGGCTTTTTCGTGGGCCTGTCGGACGCCCAGATAGAGCGAGCGGGCCTCCGCACAGCGTCCGAGCAGCGACAGGCAGTTTGCAATGTTGCCTTCGACCATGGCGACGCTTCGGGGGTCCCCCGCTCGGCGAAGCGATCGCCTGGCGTCGCGGTAGCAAGTCAGTGCGCGATTCGGCAGATCGAGCCGGTGGAAGATGTTCCCCTCGTTGTTGGACAGGCGAGCGATCGAAGCATGGTCGCGAACCCGAGTCAGCAACCTTCGCCCGCGTGCCGCGACACGGAATGCCTCGTGATAGCGGCCCAGATACATGAGCGCATCCACCAGGCCGATGGCGCATCGGCCGGCTTCGCGAGCTTCCCCGGCGCGGTCGAACCAGGTTTCGGCGCGCCGGTACGCGTCCACGGCGGCGCGGGCCCTCCTCAGGCTCCTCAGGACGTGCCCACGTAGACGCCACAATTCCCCGCGACCGGCATCGTCGGTCTGTCGCGCGGCGGCGGCGAATCCTCGCCGCATGACTCGCCACGCGTGCTCCGGCTGCGAGCGGCGAAGGTTCTCGACGCTCGTGACGAGACGCTCGGCCGTGGTCGAGCGGGCGGGCGAATTCATTCCAGCGGGGGCAGCCGAAAGCGATCGCGAGGCCCGGTGACCGTAAGCTGAATGTGGCCCGCGGGGAGCCGGTCGAGCATGAACGCCCCGCTCGCATCGGGACGAGTCGAGAGATGTTCGCTTCCCACCACGATCTCCACCCGATGGAGCAGGGGATCGTGAGCGTGAAGGCGGCCGCGCAAGATGCGATTGTCCGGAGACTCCATCTCCGATTCGAGCTCGAGCACATCGGCGCCGAGTGCAAAGCGCAGCCGCCTCATCTCACCTGCTGCGCGCCTTGCCGCGGCCTGGAGCGGCTGGCTCCAAGAATCGAGCAAGAGTCGCGCAAGGCTCTCGGTGGTACCCTGCGGCGCCTCCGATGTCGGAGGGACCTCGAACGCCGTGAGCGCGCGGGCGCGCAGAGCATCCGGAATCTCGACCGCGCGATCGCGGCGCATTCGTTCGATGAGCCACCCGAGCTCGAGCACGAGTTCGCGGCAGTGGCTGCACGGGTGCCCGAGGTGCTCCTCCACGGACCTCCGGCCCACGGCGTTCATCCTGGTTTCCAGGTAATCGAGGGCTGCCCGGCTATCCAAATGACGGCCAAGCGGGCGACGATCGTTCATCGGGGGTCCTCCGTGTTCGTGGAAACCCGATCTGCAAAGGCTGGCACGGCGCCACGCCGCGGCTTGCGATCGGTCCGCTCGTCCCTGGAGCGTTCGTCCGCAAAGGTGGGCAAACCTTCCGTGCTGATACCAGCCTCTGTGTCGGCCAGCCCCTTCAGGATGCGGCGGAGGCGATCGATACACCGAGCCCGGGTCGGTCCCAGCGAGCCGATCGGCACTCCCCACCGTCGTGCCAGCTGCGCATAGGCGGGCACAGGGTCCTCGTAATACAACGCGAGCAACAGCCGGCGGCAGCCTTCCGGCAACGATTCGAGCGCAAGCCGGATCAGAGCCTGCTCCTCCAGTGCCTCCAGGCTCGCCTCCACCGGGGGCACGTCGGCGGCAACATTTTGAGCCACATCCGTCGCCTGAACGCTCGCCGCGCTCTCGCGGCGGGTACGTAGCGCCGTGGCACGCGCGATGCGATCTGTGGTGCTCGAGAGCCAGTGGCACAGAGCCCGCGCGTCGCGCAGTCGGGGCAGCCCTTTGACGAGAGCGGCGAATACTTCCTGGAACACGTCGCCAAGATCGGGATCCGAGAGGCGGTACCTGCGCGCGACGGCATAGACCAGCCGCTCGTGGCGCCGAACCAATGTCTCCCAGGCCCGGGCATCGCCAGCCAAGCATTGAGCGACGAGCTGCGCATCTTGAGAGGGGTCGAGTGGGCTACGCTGCGAAGAGGTCACGGTGCCCAGTATAGAGTAGGGTTGCGAATTGTATCAGCCGTCGAGGTCCGGCCACCTTTCGTGCACCGGTAGCGGCGGGTACCGTGTCGCCTACGTCGATGGCGGCTTTGGGGCCGCCCTCTCGGGGCTCCCTCGGGACTCGGCTTCATGACTCCATCAAGGAGGACACCAGAACCGTGGGCCTGCTCATGAACCGAAACCAGGTGAACCCGGACGGCAAGAGGACGTCCCTCACGGACGAGATGAGATCGGCCTTGCGCGTTTCGTATGCGCTGCGGCGCGTTCCTGAGGGCAGAATGGCGTGTCTGCTTCCCTGCCCACGGTCCCCGCAACCTGGCGACATCGTCCTCGTGCGGCTGGAGAAGGTGGGCAAGAACACACGGTTGGAGCTGGCCTCGGGCCGCACCTGCAACCTACATGAAGGCGACCTGCTCGCCGTGACGTTCGGAAACCGCTACGCCACACAGCAATTCGAAGGCTACGCGCGATCTGCCGACGAATTCTGCGATCTGTTGTCCATGGGGGGGGTCTGCGGGCTGGTGGCGAGCAAGCACGATGGGGTCGCGGAGCCGAGCAAGCTCCGGCAGCTTGGCGCCCTCGGCGACACCCAAGGGCGACCTCTCCGTCTGCGTGACTTCGCCGTTTCACCACCGTCTCACGGACGACGCGCGTTTCTCATCGTCGTTTGCGGCTCGGCGATGGACACGGGCAAGACCCACACGGCCGTGAGCCTGATCATCGGATTGAGGCGGCAGAATCAGCGGGTGGCCGCGATCAAGCTGACCGGCACCGCCGCAGGGCGAGACCTGTGGAAGGTCCTGGACACGGGCGCATGCGCGGCCCTCGACTTCGTCGACGGCGGGTACCCTTCAACGTATCTCTGCCCGCTGAGCGAGCTTCTCGATCTCAACCGGAGCCTCGTCGCTCACGCGGAGTCCAAGGGTGCGGATTGGGTGGTGATCGAGATTGCAGACGGCCTGCTTCAAACGGAGACTGCTGCCCTGCTTCAGTCGGCGGCGTTCAGGGACGGTGTGGATGCGTGGGTGTACGTGACGAACGATCCACTGGGGGCAGTCGGCGGCCTGCGCATCCTCCAGGGCTGGGGCATCACGCCGGTGGCCATCTCCGGCATCATCTCCATGAGCCCACTCGCCATGCAGGAAGCCAGCGCAGCAACGGGGATGACCTGCATCACGGCGGCACAGCTGGAGAGCGGAGTGCTGAACGAGCGTCTACTGGCGCTCGCCGGACAGCGAGGTTGAGACCAGACCATCGATCGATTGGCTCGGTATGAATCTGGGTCGGGTTCACGTCTGGCAGCGTGACCGGGAGCTCCCACTCGGTGGACGTGTGGTGACCAGAGTGGTGCCGTTGCGAAACCTCGATCCAGACCGCGGTGCGCTTTCGGGCAAGTACGTGCGAGTGCGCAACGCCGGCTGGCTCAACGAACCCCGGTCCGACGGCGCCGGTGTCGAGCCAGCGCCGCTAGGGGACGCGCGCCCCGACGGGCGCGGCGACTTCCTATTCGAGCCAAGCCGCGGCGGACCGCGCGTCGACAAGTACACGCTGCGCAGCGCCAAGTATCGCCGCCGGTACGTGGAGGCCTCGCGATTCGGCGAGGTGAACACCTACTACCACATCGACCGAATTGCCAGCTACGTCGACGAGCTACTCCATGAGATCGGTGAACGGTCGCTGCCGCCCGTGATCGCGGTCGTCAATGCCCACGCCGCTGCGGTGGTTCGCGACGGGGTTCGCGACGGTGAGTGGCGCAAAGTGCGTTGGATGCCATTCGAGGGCGGCCACTACAGGCTGCCGAGCCGGCCCAGCAATTTGCGTGAGTTCGACCCGGTCGCCCCCACCGGTGAGATCCACCTCGGCCCGGGCTGGCACCTGGTGGATCACGGAGCCCTGGCCGACTCGGCGGGCGCACGCTACCGTCATAACGCCGCTCACAATGCGGGGGTCATCTACCACGAATACGGTCATCACGTTTCTCGACACACAGCCGATTTTTGCGCCAACGCGCAACGCCCGCCGGACCGCCAAAGCAACATCAAGACCGCGCTCGACGAGGGTTACTGCGATTATTTCGCAGCAACCATGCTCGACCTGCCCCACATCTGGGTATGGCATCGCAGCCATTTGGTCGAGGCGCCGCACGCGCGCAACCTGACCTCCGCCAAGACGGCGTCGGATTACGACGACGCCCGCGGGGCCGACCCGCACGCCAACGGCACCATCTGGGCTGCAGCACTGTGGGACTTGCGCACGCGCCTCGCCACGATCGCGCCGGATGGCGAGCGGTGCGCGGACAAGCTCGTATTGCAGTCGTTGCTCGGGCTCGGACGTCTGACCGGAAATCCGTCGTCTACGCGCGGGCAAGTCCGGCGTGCGCGAGCGACCTTTTCGGCAGCGCTCGCCGCGTTGCTGCGAGCGGACCAGAGGCTGAACGGCGAAGCATTTCGCGCCGAAATCGTGGCCACCTTCGCGCGGCGAGGGGTCGAGCCCGACACGCGGGGCGCGCTACGCTCTGCCCGTACGCACGGGCCTCGCACCGTCGTCAGCAGAGAAGGTCAAGGGGCGGATGACCACGTGCCGGAGATCCCACCCGGGTCGCCACTGCTGCGGACGGTACGGAGGCACGTCGCGATCGAGGAGATCCCCGAGTCGGTAGACTTGTTGTCAGGTTCCGCGCTGGAGTCGCAGCTCGGCGCGCTACACGAGCCATCACTCTCGATGATTGCCGTCGGGGACGTGATGCTCGGGGCGCGCGCCGGGCCGGTCATCGCGGAGCGTGGTACCGATCACTTGTTTTCCGCCGTCGCTCCGTTGCTGCGCCGAGCACCTGTCGTTCTCGGCAACCTGGAAGGCCCCCTTGCAAAGCGCGCCGCGAAGCAGCCGCGCCACCACTCCTATCGCGTGCGTCCGGACCTCGCCGCGGCTCTGGTGCGGGCGGGGTTCAAGGTCATGACGCTCGCGAACAATCACCTGCTCGACTGCGGCCGAGCGGGCGTGATCGAGACTCTCGAAGCGCTTGCGTCAGTCGACATCGCGGTCGTCGGCGCGGGTGCCGACCGCTCGGCGGCACACCGACCGGCCATCCTCCAACAAGGATCCGTGCGCATCGGGGTTCTGGGTTACTACTGGAATCGCCGTACGTCGGCGACGCACAAGCTTCCGGGAAGTGCCATGGATCCTCCGGAGGCCCTGCAAGCGGACATCGCTGCTCTACGCGAGCATGTCGACCGAGTCGTAGTCACGTTTCACTGGGGCATTCCATACGAGCGGGAGCCCCTCACTATGGATCGTGACAAGGCGCGGCTCGCCGTCGATCTGGGCGCCGACGTCGTCATCGGCCACCACACCCACGTCGTGCAGCCGTTCGAGGTATACCGCGACCGTCCGATCTTCTACAGCGTCGGCAACTTCACGTTCGGCTCCGCCAATAGCATGGCGGAGGGTCTGGTCGTTGGCATCCGCTTCGAACCCCGGCGCACCAGGGTCGAGGTCTACCCACTGTACGTGAAGAATCGTGACCCGCGCGTTGCCTACCAGCCCAAGGTGATGCGCGGCTCCGCGGCGATGCGTTGCCTCTCGCGATTGGCGGAGAGATCTGGGCCGAATGGAGCCCTGCTCGCAGCCGACTCGTTCCGCGGCGTGATCGACCTGCCTTGGGCGCCGAGCCGCCTTTCGACGTCGAGCGCTCGAAGCGGTTGAGCGTCATGGCGCCAGACCCGCACCCGCGCTTGCCGACCGCCCCCGCGCCACCCAGGGTGTCGTGGCGGGAATGGCGTGATCACTTCCTCGCCTCGCTGCGGCCGTATTCGGTGCCGCTCGTGCTGGCTCACCTGGCGATGCTGCTCGACGCGCTGTTGACCGTCATGCGCCCTTGGCCGCTCAAGGTGGTGATCGATTGCGTCATCGAGCACAAGCCCTCGCGGGCGCCGCTGATCGGTCACTGGCTTCGCGTGTCGACGCTCGACCCGATGCAGATCCTCTACGGCGCATGCGCCGTGAGCCTGCTCATCGCGCTCGGGACGGGTTTGTCCACGTTCTACTACACGCGGAGGATGGGCTGGGTCGGCGAACACTTCACCTTCGACCTGCGCCGAAAGCTGTTCGCGCATATGCAGCGCCTGTCTCTGCGTTTCCACGACCGCCAGCGCACGGGCGACCTGACGACGCGGCTCAGCGCCGACATCAATGCCATCGACGATCTGATCACGGATTCGTCGCACATCGTCATTTACAACGGCGCGCTGTTGGTCGGAATGGTATCGACCATGCTGTGGCTCAACTGGCGGTTCGCGCTGGTGGCTCTGTCCGTCGCGCCCCTGCTGTTCGCGACGATCCTGCGCTACCGCTGGCGCATCCGTGGCGCTGCGCGCGAAGCGCGCAGCAGCGATGGACTCGCTACCTCGCTCGCGCAGGAAACCCTTTCCTCGATCCGCACGGTCCAGGGGCTGGTGCAGGAGGACCAGCAGGACGAGCGCTTCGAGAGCCAGAATCGAATGAGCCTCAACGCGCGTCTCGAGATCAAGCGCCTGCAGTCGATGGCGGCGCCGATCGCTGATCTGCTCGCGGCGGTCGGACTGGTTCTGGTGATGTGGTACGGCGCGACGCGCGTGATTGCGAGGGAGCTCTCGACGGGCGACGTGGTGGTGTTCTTCGCCTATGTCACGAACCTCTTCGCCCCGATGCGCGCGTTGTCGCGCAGCACGGGCCGATTCTATAGGGCGGAGATCGGCGCAGAGCGCGTGGTTGAGATCCTTCGCCAGGGCCAAGAGGTCGCAGACCTTCCGGGCGCACAGCCCGTCTTCAGCTTGCGCGGTCGCGTCGAGTTCCGCGCCGTGTCGTTCTGCTACGACCCCCCGAGGCGCGTGTTGTCGGACATCGATCTCGTCATCGAACCCGGGGAGAAACTTGCCATCGTCGGCGCGACCGGTGCCGGCAAGAGCACACTCGTCAGCCTCGTTCCGCGTTTCTATGACCCGACTTCCGGCGCCGTCGCGATCGATGGCAGGGACGTCCGCGGCTACACCGTGCAGTCACTGCGCGAGCAGATCAGTCTGGTGCTCCAGGACTCCCTGCTCTTCAAGGGCACCATCCGCGACAACATCGCCTTCGGCCGTCCCGACGCGAGTGACGCCGAGATCCGGGCGGCTGCGGCAACTGCCTTCGCGACTGAGTTCGTCGACGTGCTCCCTCAAGGCTACGAAACCAACGTCTCGGAACGGGGCACGACGCTATCGGGAGGGCAGAAGCAGCGCATCGCGATCGCGCGCGCGATCTTGCGGAACTCGCCGATCCTGATCCTCGACGAGCCGACGACCGGACTCGATGCCGCGAGCGAGCGCATCGTGCTCCACGCATTGGAAGAGGCCGCCCGCGGCCGAACGACGCTGATCATTGCCCACCGACTGGCCTCCGTACACGTAGCAGATCGCATCGTCGTGCTTGAAGGGGGGAGAATCGTCGAGCAAGGCACCCACACCGAGTTGCTGGCTCGCAATGGCCGTTACGCGCGGCTCTCTCTTGCAGCGGTGTGAGAACTCGATGGTCAGTCGCGCGGCCGGTGCGAGCGCTCGAGCCTGGGGGCCCAGCTCACGCAGCGCTCGACGTTACTCGGCGTCGGCGGTCGGTGCCTGACGCTGTCTAGAGGTCCAGCCGAGCCGGATGGACACTCTTTGACGGTTGTAGCTCGCGGCGTCGGTGAAGGTCTGGATGTTTGAGAGGGATCCCGTGAGGCGCTGCCAGGTGATGGCGTAGCTCGCGCTGATCTGCCAGTTTCGCGAGATGCCCAGCGCGAGATCCCAATCGAGATCCGTCTCGTGAATCGAACGACCGAAACGCTGAGTGTCGGAGGCATCGGTCGTGGTGTATGGGCGGCTCTCGAAGTCCAGCGCCTGCCGAAGGACGATGATGGGACCGACGGAGCGGGCCAGATACTCCAGGCTGACCCCCCCGGCAACGCTGCGCGTGGAGACGTCAGGGTCGTCCGGAGGTCCGCCGGCCTCGTCCCCGTCCTCTGTCCGGGCCAGCGCGCGACCATAGGATCCCCGCAACCGCGCCGTGACGCGCCCCGCACGCGGGGGTCGTACGGACAGCCTCAGTGCGTATCGGTTCTCGTCCCGCTCGCGAAACCCGTCGCCAAGGAAATCCCGCCGGCGGTATTCGAGGCCGAGCTGGCCACGCCAGGCTCGAGCAGGCCTCCATTCCAGGCTTGTCGCCGCTCCCGTCTGGCGATATTTCGCATCGCGATAGCGCGGCAGCTCGGGAAATGGAACGGGCAGATCATCGTCGACGTATCGGCGGGCGTAGTAGCTAGGTAGGAACGTTCCCGCGAGAGTCAGCCGCCATCGGCGAGATAGCCACGCTCGATACTGCAGCAGGTACTCGAAATTGTCGCGGATCGTATTCGTCGCGTAGCGGTTGACGACGGCCCGTGCCAGCACCGAGCTGGGACGGGAGGATCTTGATTCCCAGGCGATTTCCGCATACGGGGCCAGGATCAAGTCGTCGGTGGTCTCGAGATTGAAGCGCGGCGGGTTCAGCCGATATCGGAAGGCGAACAAATCCCGCTCCGAGTAGAGCAGAATGTTGTCGTCGTAAGTGACCGCGATGCCTGCACCGAAATCCCACGCGTGGGCCGCCCTCACGCCGCCAGCGCAGACCACGACGGCCGCCACTGCTGCAAGAATTCGGTGCCTCATGACCCGATTCAGAGATCGGTCCAACGCATAGGAACGAGCAAGTCACGCGCGACTCGGTGGCGATGCATGAGAAACGATAGGCGCATCACGGCCCGTAGAGCCACGGGAATTGTGTGTGGCGCAATCGCGATGTATCAGCCCGCGATGATCTCCCACCTCTAGTGCGTAGCCGACGGGTTCGGTCGGCTCTAAAATCGAGAGGCTCCAACGTGGCGTACAGAACGGGAGTGCTCGTAGACCCGGGGGAACTCGCCGCCGTCCTGGTTCGGGGCCGCTTGCTTGCTTCTTAGATCGGATCCTTGTTCTAGGGGAGCACCCGAGTGTGACGCTCCACTGCGCTGCGCCGTCTTGCTCGCGAGCCGGGACAATTCTCATCCTGCTGCTCCTCGTCGGGGCTTTCCCCGGACCGCTCGCCCACGCGGGTAACCGTGTGTGGACGAGCGGCGGGCCGTTTGGGAAATCGATCAAGGATCTGCTCGACCACCCCACCAAGCCTAACGTCCTGTACGCGGGCACCTTCGGCCGAGGCGTCTACAAGTCGACGGACGGCGGCGTCACGTGGGATCAGCACAGGACGGGCTTCAGGAATAGTTTCGTGCGCTGCCTGGCCATGGACACCGCGCGTCCCGAAACGCTGTACGCGGGCACGAACGACGGGCTCTACCGGAGCTACGACGGCGCTTCGACTTGGGTCCTGCTGCTCGACGCCGCCGCGCTGGGCACGCCGACCTCGGTGCGGGCGGTCACCCCCGACAAGCGCAACCCTGGGACGATCTACGTCGGCACATACGACGACGGCATCTTCAAGTCCGTCGACTATGGCGCTCACTGGACCCCCATCAACCTGGGACTCACGAACACCTCGCTACGCTGCATCAGCATCCATCCCTTGGACTCGGACACGGTTCTCGCTGGAACAGGGACGAACGGGGGCGTCTTCAGTAGCGCGGACGGCGGACTCTCCTGGACTCAGAGCCCTGATACCGCGGCGAGTGCCAGCGCCGCCGAGAAGATCGTCTACGACCTCGAGCACCCCACTCGCATCTACGTCGCCACGGGCAGCCACGGCGTGATCGTCAGCACGAACGGCGGCGCGACATGGGGGCGCTTGGCGCGTGGACTCACGAGCTTCCTGACGCGGTCGCTGGCGGTGATCGATACGGTTCGGTACGTGGGCACCGACACCTCCGGGGTCTTCTTTGCCACCCTTAGCGACACTCTGTGGCATGCAGCGAGCAGCGGATTGACCAACCGGCAGGTCGACGCGCTTCTCGCGCGGAGCCGAACGGAGGTGTGGGCGGGGACGGATGGTGGTGGGGCATTCCACACCCTGAACGCCGCCGGAACTTGGACTCAGGTCGATGGCGGCTTGTTGCTGACCAACGTCCAGGCCCTGGGCATCTCGCAAGCTGCGGGCTACGTCTATTCCGCGACAGGGCTCGGAGACCTGTTCTGGAGTTCGACCGATCAAGGCGCAACCTGGACGCAAACCTCTGGACTTTCCAATACTCATAGCTCGGAACAAGGGATCGCCAACGAACCCGGGTCGCCGTCCACGATCTACCTGGCGATCACGGACGTGGGCGTCCTCAAGAGCCTCGACAACGGTAGCACGTGGACCAATCCCGACCCCGCCGGCACGCTCAACGGCCAACCCCTGGCGGCGCTCGTCTCACATCCGGTGCTCGCAGGCGTGCTCTACGTCGGCGGCAGCCGCGGGGTGTACAAGACCTCGACCGGCGGCGCCTCCTGGGCGCCCATCAATTCGGGGCTTCCTGCGAACGCGCACGTCAAAGCGCTCGCCCTGGGGGCGATGACGCCGGATACGGTGTTCGCGGGAACCGATAGCGTGGGCGTATACGTGTCGCTGAACGGAGGATCAAGTTGGACTCACGTCGGTCCAGGCATCCCGGCCGTTTACGTTCGGGCAGTGGTCTGCGACCCGACGAACGCCGGGGTCGTATATGCCGCAACGGACAGCGGCGTGTTTCGCTCGGCGAACAACGGCTCGACATGGTTCCCGAGCAGCACCGGATTGCCCGCGTCGATCTCGGTCAGGGCGCTGGCCTACGACCCCACCCACCCCAATGTTTGGTTCGCTGGTATCCGGGGGGCAGGAGTGTTCTGGAGCCCCGACGCGGGCGCGAGCTGGCGACCGCTGACTTATGGCCTGGGGGGAGGGTCGTTGAACGTAAATGCGCTGGCGGTTGACGCGGTTCACGCGACCGTCTATGCCGGGACGGAAAGCTCGACCTTCCAGCTCACGAACTACCCGACTTCAAACGTCGGCGTGAATCCGGCTGATCTGACTCGGTTGAGCTTTACTTCCTCCCCCAATCCGTTCCACGGTTCCGTCGACCTGCAATTCACGGTTCACCCTCTCGAACGCGTCGGCCTCGAGATCTTCGACATCGCCGGTCGCCGCGTACGCCGCCTCCTCAGCCGGGCGCGGACTTCCGCTGGCTCATGGAACGTCTCCTGGGACGGACGCGACGACCGTGGGTTCCGATTGCCCGAGGGCGTCTACCTCGCCCAGTTGAGCGATGCAGCCGGTCCGCGTTCCCTGCGGCTCGTGCTCATGCGGTGAGGAGATGGGGGCGCCGTTCGTACAGAGCGCAGGAGGCGCTTGGACCAGCAAGGTGCGGGGTCACGGATCGCGACCGGGAGTTCCCGAGCTTGGCCTCCACGACCGGCGGGGATTCCGACGCAGGACGAGGCTTCGAGCGTTCGCATGGGCCGTCTGCTGCGCGGGCCTGCTTGCACTGCCTGCCTGCGATCGGCCCGTTGTTCCGAAGCCGCCGTCCCAGGCGATCGCATCCTACTCCGCGAGCCCATTCGCGATTGATGTAGCCTTCGACCGACCACTCGATCGGATGAGCGCCACGCAGGCCACTCATTACGCGGTCATCCGAACCTCCGGGGAACGAATCACCCCTACCCGCGTGGCCTGGGTCGACACGCTATTCGGTCAGACGGTGCGGCTATTCTTCGGACTGGGCGCGCTGGAAGACTCGACCCACTACCAGTTGACCGTCCTGGGCGTGCGCGACGCCTGGGGACAGCCGCTATTCGCCGCGGACTCGGCCACCGTCGAGACGTACACGGGGCTTTGGTATTCGTACCCGATCCACGACGTCCTACAGCGGAAGTGCACGCCTTGCCACAGGGCAGGGAACGCGGGCGGGAACTACCGCACCGACAGCTACGAGGCGCTTTACGATTTCGGCTCGGATGCGAGCTCGAACCCGCGGCCCAACCTCATCCCAGGTGACGCGCGCAGCCTGCTGGTCATCCGGACATCGCCGCGGCACTCGATGTTCAACGCAGGCCATCTGAGCTACGCTGAGTCCCAGTTGTTCATCAATTGGATCGTCACGTATCAGGCACGCAGATAGAGTCTACGGAACATCGTGTTCGAAATTAGCGAGGTCCCGCAGAACGAGCGGCTGGCGATGGTACGATCTTTCTTCCGCTCATCGCCCTCGGCTCTTCGCGAGCCGCTGACGCGCCATCCGTTAGGCCGCAGGCGGCCTGCAAGGGTTACAAGGCGCTCGTGACCCGCCGGGCTTCGTACGCCCGGTATTGAAGCGCCTCCGCGATCCGCAACGCAGAGACGCGATCCTCGCCCGCCAGGTCCGCGATCGTTCGCGCGACGCGTAGGGCCCGGTGTACGGCGCGCGCCGACATGCCGCCTCGATCCACCGCGTCGGCGATCAGGCGTCGCCCGGCAGTATCGAGGGAGCAGTGCTCCCGCAACGCCGCATTCGATAACCTCGCGTTGAGTGTGCCGCGCTCGCGCTGACGTTCGCGCGCCGCGAGCACCCGCGCACGACATGATCCACTCGACTCGCCACCTGCAGCGGCGAGCAGCTCCTCCGACGTCAACGCCGGCACCTCGATCTGCAAATCGAGCCGATCGAGCACCGGCCCGCTGACCCGTGCGGCGTAGCGTGCGAGGTCGGCCGGCGTGCATCGGCACGCGCGCTTGGGATGCCCCAGCCACCCACAGGGGCATGGGTTCATGGCGCACACGAGCAGCGCGCGTGCTGGAAATCGCGCCGAGCCGCTCGCGCGCACGATCCACACCGAGCCCGAGTCGAGCGGTTCCCGAAGTGCGTCGAGCGACGACCGCGGGTACTCGGACAGCTCGTCGAGGAACAACACGCCGCCGTGTGCCAGCGACAGCTCGCCCGGTCGCGGCGGACCGCCTCCTCCCACGAGCCCTGCACGGGACAGCGAGTGGTGCGGCGCGCGAAACGGACGACGACGCATGAGCCCTCGACCCGGAGCGCGCAGGCCCGCGGCGGAGTGCAGCCGGGTCACGGCCACGGCCTCGTCCGGCTCGAGCGCCGGCAGGACGCCGGGGAGGCGGCGGGCGAGCATCGACTTTCCGGCGCCCGGTGGCCCCACGAACAGCACGTGGTGCCCGCCGGCGGCGGCGATCTCGAGCGCGCGCCGCGCCATGAACTGGCCCCGCACTTCGGCAAGATCCTCACCGCCGTCCTCATCCGGGTCGGGAGGAGCGGCTTCCGCGCGCGCCAGCTCACCGCCGCGCAGCCACGTCACGGCTTCTTCCAGTCGTACGGCCGCGAGCACCTCGAGCCCGTCGACCAGCGCGGCCTCCGGCGCCGCCGCGGCCGCGCACAGCAGCCGCTTGACTCCACTGCGCCACAGGCATTCGGTGAGCGCCAGCGTTCCGGCCACGGGGCGGAGTGTGCCGTCGAGCGCCAGCTCGCCGATGGCCGCCGTGTGGTCGAGTCGCTCGGCGGGAGCCTGGTTCGTGGCGATCAGGATCCCGAGTGCGATCGCGAAGTCCACCGCCGCGCCTTCCTTGCGCCGGCCGGCGGGGGCCAGGTTCGCGGTGACGTGGCGGTCGGGGATTCGGAATCCCGAGTTGCGAAGCGCCGGCCAGACCCGTTCACGCGACTCGCGCGCCGCGGGATCGGGCAGTCCCACGAGGGCAAATCCCGGCAGTCCGGGCCCCACGTCGATCTCGCAGTCGACGGGGAAGGCGTCGATGCCCCACAAGGCGGCGGTTCGAACGTGGCTCAGCATCGCTGTCGCCTGCGGGGACGATGATGCAAATCGGGTCGTCAGCGGGCGCATGGCGTCGCCAACGGTGTGCGGTTCGCCGCACGCACGCTGCCCCAGTTGGCCGCGATCAGGATCCGCGCACGGAGGGCAAGCGACGCGCGATCGAGCAGCCGATCGACGCGGCCCGGCGCCGACGACGTGGGCCGTCGCTTCCACGCGCGTCAGCGGCAAGGCTATGCTGGCATCGTGCCAACGCCCCCGCCGCCATCTCGACCTTGGGTCGACGCGACCGATCCGGCGCGCGATCGTCACGGCCGAGGAGCTCGCGCAGCCGGGGCTCGATGACCTCGCCGTGGGCTCGCTGGTCGCGACGGCCGCCGTCCCGATGGGCGTTCTGGCGCTACAATTGGATCGCCCACCACCAGATCATTCGCGCCGTCGAGCGCGCGGCCCCGTACGTGCAAGGTCGCCTGCTCGACGTCGGGTGTGGCACGATGCCAGCGCGCGCGTGGCTGGCAGGTCGTTTCACCGAATACCTGGGCGTCGACCTGGCCCACTCTCCGTACCTGGGGGACGTGCACCTCACCGCGATTGCGCGCGCCGAGGAGCTGCCGTTTCGCCCCGAGTCGTTCGATACGGTCATCGGCATGTCGATGATCACGTACCTGCCCGAGCCGTCGCGCATGATCGACGAGGCTTGGCGAGTGCTGCGACCGGGGGGCGTGCTCGTGATCGATTTTCCTCAGATCCTGCCACCGGGCGAGCTGCTGCGCTCGTATTTCCGGTTCACGCGGTTCGGTGCGAGCGCGCTGCTCGAACGCGCCGGGTTCGAGGTGGTCGAGGCGATTCCGATCGGCGGACGCTGGGCGCACGCCGCCATGTCGCTCCTCGTGCCGCTCAACCGCCTCAATCGCGGCCGCAAACGCGTGCTCACCGAACTGCCGGTGCGCGCGCTTTACTGTGTGATTCAGCCGACGTACGCCTTGCTCGACCGCCTCTTCGGCAACCCGGACGACGTGCTCGGACACCTCGTGGTCGCGCGACGCGTCGAACGGCCGGGAACACCATCGCGATGAAGGAGTAAGTATGCGCTCGTGGATCCGTCCGTCGCTCGTTGCCGCGGTGTTCGCGGCCGGCACTGCATTCCCCTCGACCGGAGCGGCCGCCGCCCCGGCCGGAGCCGGCGAGCCTTGCCGATTGACCGTCGACGCTCGTGAGGCGCCGCGGCGCGTGCTCCACGTCCGGCTCGAGCTCCCCGCAGCGCCCGGACCGTTGTCACTGACGTATCCGGAGTGGATCCCCGGTGCCCATGCGCCGGAATCGGCGATCAACGACGTCGTCGGGCTCCACGTCACCGCAGCCGGACGGGAGCTGAATTGGCGGCGTGACGACGTGGACATGTTCACGCTCCACCTCGTCGTACCGGCGGGAGCGAGGCGGATCGAGCTGAGCTTCGACGTGGCGATGCCGTCCGAAGGCGGCGTCTACTCGTCGTCCTTGTCATTCACCGATCAGCTCGCCGTCATCGAATGGCATCCGGCCACCTTCTACCCTGCCGGCGCGCAGCCGGACTCGCTCCGGTACGAGGCCAGACTCATCCTGCCCCCGGGATGGAAGCACGCGACGTCGTTGCCGCTCGCGCGGCGGAACGGCGGCGAGCTCGCGTTTCGCGCCGTGTCGCTCGCGACGCTGATCGATTCCCCGGTGCTGACGGGCGCACACATGCGATCGATCCCCCTCACCGCTCCCGGCGATCCCCGACCCGTGACGTTGGATTTGGCGTGCGACGGCGAGGCGGGGCTCCAGATCAAGCCCGAGCAGATCGCCCAGATGAGGCGGCTCGTGATCGAGGCCGATTCGCTGTTCGGCGCGCGGCACTTCCGCGAGTATCACTTCCTCCACACCCTCAGTGACCACGTCGACCACTTCGGCCTCGAGCATCACGAGTGCAACGACAGCCGATCCGACGAGCGCGCGTGGATCGATGACGACTCGCGCCTCGTCGACGCTGGCTTGCTGCCCCACGAGTACGTCCACTCCTGGAACGGCAAGTACCGACGGCCCGCGGGGCTCGCGACGGGGGATTACCGCAAGCCCATGAAGAGCGAGCTGCTCTGGGTCTACGAAGGGCTCACGGAATTCCTGGGGAGCTTTGTGCTCGCGACGCGATCGGGGCTCGAGAGCATCGAGGACACGCGCGCGGAGTTGGCGCGCAACGCCGCGCTGCTCGACGCGTCGCCTGGCCGGCGCTGGCGACCGCTGTTCGACACCGCCGTGTCGGTCCAGCTGCTCAATTGGGCGCCGACGGAATGGCGCAGTTGGCGTCGCGGCGAGGACTACTACACGGAGAGCGTTCTGATCTGGCTCGAAGCCGATCTGCTGATCCGTCAGCGCACGAACGGGCGCCGATCGCTGGACGATTTCTGCCGCTCGTTCTTCGGCGGCGCGAGCGGACCGCCCGCCGTCGTGCCCTACACGCTCGACGACGTGCTCGCGGCGCTCGACCGCGTCTGCCCCAACGACTGGCGTGAGTTCTTCGCGCGCCGCATCGAGGCGGTCACGCCTCACGCGCCGCTGGGAGGCGTGGAGAGCGGTGGCTGGAGGCTGGCGTGGTCGGACAGCGCCACGGGCTTCTACAGCGCGCTCGACCGCAACTACGATCGGATCGACCTGTTCTTCACCCTGGGGGCTCGGTTCAGCTCCAAGTCGGGCGCGGTGGCGGACGTGTTCGCCGGATCCGCCGCGGCGCGAGCCGGGTTGGCGCCGGGCATGAAGCTGGTTGCGGTCGACGGCCGGCGATGGAACAAGGACGTGCTGCTCGAGGCGCTGCGCGCGGACGCGCGCGCCAAGCGTCCGGTGGAGCTCGTGGTGGAGAACGGCGACTACCTGCGGACGCTTCGTGTCGAGGTCCCCAACGGCCTGCGTTATCCGCGGCTTGAGAGAGTGGCGGGGCGGCCGGACCGCCTGGGAGGCGTGCTGGCGCCGCGCGCCCCGGCTCCGATCGGCGGCAAGCGCTGAGCCAGGTGGCTAGAGCGACTCGATCGCGGCACGGCCCTCGGGCAGCGGCTTGGGCCCGAGCTGGATCGGCGGCAGCTCATCTTTGATGAGCGCCGCGAATTCCCGCCGGAAATCCTCGAGCGACAGTCCCACGGTGGCCGCGAACTTCGCCAGCTCGTGCTCGTCGTCGAAGTCGTCCCGGCGGAGCCGCAACATGTAGCGGCGCGCGATGGCGTAGCGGGTCGAGTGGATGTCCACCATCCGCACCCGCGTGCGGCGAGTGGCGTGGTCGAACATCTCGTCTAACGGGATCGGCACGAATCGTCCCGCCTGCAGCGACACGACTGCGGCGTTGCCGCCTTCGAGCAGGTACTTGGCGGCGCAGTAGCCCAGATCGCGGGTGTACTCCATGTCGAACGGGATGGGATCGGCGCAGCGCAGCTCGTAGCCGATGTTCTTGGCCACGATCGTCGCTTTGAGGTGGAACTCGAGCAGGCGATCCTGTACGGCTCGCTTGATGATCTCACCGATGTTCACTTCGGCGATCCGCACGTGGCCGTGATCGTCGCGTTCGATGTCCTTGAGCTGCTCGACGTCCTGCGCGTCGATGTCGAGCACCACGCCCTCGGCGATCACCGCCACTCCGTCCCGGCGTCCCATGCTACGTCGCT